>Ga0194130_10000510_pt1 | contig 72472 bp, 80 predicted proteins | sample TA2KigsurfametaG_FD_160084 | JGI IMG/M metagenome (GOLD analysis project Ga0194130, IMG submission 160084) | Freshwater microbial communities from Lake Tanganyika, Tanzania - TA2015050 Kigoma 12 surface | ecosystem: Environmental > Aquatic > Freshwater > Lake | place: Tanzania: Lake Tanganyika...
TTGGCGCTGCGGCCGCCGAGCTTGCAGTGCACGTACAGCTGTTTGCCGGCCGCCAGCTCACGCACGCGATCTACGGCAGCGCCGCTTTCGATCTGATCCAACGGAATCAGCTCGGCCCCAGGGATCACCGCAATCTCAGCCTCGGGTGGATTGCGCACATCGATCAGCAGCAACGCGCTGGTGTCACCCTCGAGCAGCAGCTTGAGCTCGCTGACGCTGATGCTCTCGACCGCACCGGCTTCTTCGGTGCCCGGAGCGCTGCCGCCGACGCCGCAGAACTCCTGGTAATCAATCAGCTTGTCGATCACGGGACGCTCGGGGTTGGGGCGCAGCTTGAGCTCGCGAAACTTCATGCCCAGGGCATCAAACAGCAGCAGACGCCCGCTCAAGGTGGTGCCGATGCCGGTGATGATCTTGACCGCCTCGGTGGCCTGGATCACGCCGATGATCCCGGGCAGCACGCCCACCACGCCACCCTCGGCGCAGGAGGGCACCATGCCCGGCGGCGGCGGCTCGGGGAACAGGTCGCGGTAGTTCGGGCTGGCGGCGTCGAGGTTGAACACCGTGGCCTGCCCTTCAAAACGGAAGATCGAGCCGTACACGTTGGGCTTGCCCAGCAGCACGCAGGCGTCGTTGACCAGGTATCGGGTCGGAAAGTTATCGGTGCCGTCGCACACCAGGTCGTAGGGACGCACGATCTCAAGGGCGTTCTCACTGCTGAGAGCGGTCTCGTAGAGATCGACCTGGCAGTGGGGGTTGATCTCGAGGATGCGCGCCTTGGCCGATTCGATCTTGGGCTTGCCGACCCAGCTGGTGCCATGGATCACCTGGCGCTGCAGGTTGCTGTGATCGACAACGTCAAAGTCGACGATACCGATCCGGCCCACCCCGGCAGCGGCCAGATACAGCAGCAGCGGTGAACCCAGACCACCGGTGCCGACGCACAGCACCGAAGCGGCCTTGAGGCGCTTTTGCCCCTCCATGCCCACCTCAGGGAGGATCAGATGCCTGGCAAAGCGCGCCACCTCATCGGGGCTGAGCGCCACACCGCTGGTGTCAGGAGGAAGCATGGCTCAAGAAGAAAGCACGACGGCCGCGCTGCCGCCGCCGCATCAATCTGCCATTGTCCATGGCAGCGGCGTCGGCGCTCTGAGCTTGCCGTCCTCGGCAGGTTCATCAAGCCACCAGAACGCCCACTGCCAGCGGCAACTGTGGCCTTGCGGCAGGTCCGCCAGTGCTCCCAGGGGGGTCCCAATCAACATCAGGGCTGGGGCCATGGTGAGCTGACAATCAAGCTCCGAAGGCACAGGGTCGCTGCTGGGGTGACTGTGCGCCACGCCGATCACGCCCAAACCCCGCTGCCGGCACCAGCGCTGCGCGTGCAGTTGCTCCCTGGGGTCGAGCGCAAAACGGCGGTGGCGCTGCGCAGGATCGGGCCAGCAGTTCAGGCAGGGCCAGATCTGCTGCACACGGGTGCAAGCAGCGGCGCTGCCAAGCAGGAGCGCGCAGCCCTCTGCCGGGCTGGCAGCGCCCAAAACGCTCTCCAGAGTGATCAGGGCGCCGCGATCAACGGTGATCCGAACTGGCGTAATTGAGGTCACCCCGATACATTGCTGGAAAGTTTCTGGCAAGACCTCCTTCCTGGTCCATGAGCGACTTCAATCACGACGCTGCCGAACAGGGCCAGGTTGAGCCACTCGCCTCTGCGCAAAACGCTGATGGCGCAGGCGATTCAGGTAGCAAGTTTACCGAGCGCTACGGCGAGATCCTCAGCACGATCAATCAGACCCTCGACACCCTCGACTGGGATCAGATGGGCCGTATCGGCAAGGCTGCCGGTGTGATTTTTGCGGTGGTCGTCGCCCAAATCCTGATCAAAGGGGTCCTGGACACGATCAATGTGATCCCCTTGGTGCCTGGTCTGCTTGAGCTGCTGGGCCTTGTGGTGGTCGGGCAGTGGAGCTGGAAGAACCTCAGCACCAGCGAGAAGCGCAACGATGTCGTCAATCGCATCCAGACCCTCCGCAAGGAATACCTCGGCTGAGGAGCTCAGCCGAGCAACCGCTCCATACAGGCCTGGGCCTGCTGCCGGTAGCCACCGCCAAACAGGTGGGCGTGGTTGAGCAGGTGATACAGGTTGTAGAGCTCAAGGCGTCCTCTGGAGCCGGCAGGTAGGGGCCATTCGGCCTCATAGGCGCTGAAGAACTGGGGCGGGAAGCCGCCAAACAGCTGCGCCATGGCCAGATCCACCTCGCGGTCGGCGCGGTAGATCGCCGGGTCAAACAGGGCCGCGCCGCCGCCCTCGAGCAGCCCGGCATTGCCGCTCCAAAGATCGCCATGCACCAGCGCTGGATCGGGGGTGTGATCAGCCAGCAGCTGCCAGGCGCGCTGCAGCAGTGCAGCAGCGCGGCCGAAAGGACGGCCTGCTGCCTGCGCCAGATCGAACTGATGGCCCAGGCGCTGCTCGACAAAACAGAACACCCAGCTCTGCTGCCAGCTGTTGGGCTGCGGGGTTGCGCCGATGAAATTGGCGCAGTGCCAACCAAAGCGGCCCTGCCCAGGCCCGCAGCGCAGGCTCTGGCGATGCAACTGGGCCAAGCCCTGACCCAGCTGCTGCCAGGCGCTTGGAGCAGGACCTGGGGCCAGGGCCAACCAAGGCAGCAGCAGCACCGCCTGCTGGTCCACCACGCTGCAGGCCAGCGGTATGGGGATCTGCAGGCCAGGTGGAGCCGCAGCCGCCAACGCCCTGAGGCCATCGGCCTCAGCCTCAAGCAGCGGAAATGCCGCAGCTTGATTGCTTTTCAAGAACAACCTGCGCCCATCACAGAACTCCAGCTGCCAGGCGTTGTGAATGCAGCCACCGGCCACGGGGCTCTGCTGGCGCAGCGGGACGCCCACCTGCTGCTGCAACCAGCTCACCAGCGCCTCGGGCATCACGGCTGTCGGGGGCAGCTGCCAGCATGCCCCCATGCGCACTGCGGCCCCACACACCCCCGTCGATGTGGCCGTTGTGGGGGCGGGCATTGCCGGCCTCAGCGCTGCGGCACTGCTGGCCAAAGCTGGGCTGCAGGTGGTGCTGCTCGAAGCCCATCACCAAAGCGGCGGCTGCGCCGGCACCTTCAGGCGCGGCCCCTGGACCTTCGATGTGGGCGCCACCCAGGTGGCCGGCCTTGAGCCCGGGGGCATTCATCAGCGTCTGTGGGCCCATCTGGGCCTGCCGCCCCTACAGGCCTCGCCCCTTGACCCCGGCTGCGTTGTCGATCTGGGTGACGGGACAGCGGCGGTGCAGCTGTGGCGCGATCCGCAGCGCTGGCAGCAGGAGCGGCAACGGCAATTTCCAGGCAGTGAGCGCTTCTGGCAGTGGTGCGCTGCCGTGCATCAGGCCAACTGGGCTTTTGCAGGCCGCGATCCGGTGCTGCCGCCGCGCAACCTCTGGGATCTCGGCCAGCTGCTCAAAGCCATCGGGCCTGCCAACCTGGCCAGTGGCCTGCTGAGCGCTGCCACCGTTGCTGATCTGCTGAGCTGGAGCGGCTGCGGCAATGACCGGCGCCTGAGGCGCTATCTCGATCTGCAGCTGAAGCTCTACTCCCAGGAGGACGCCAGTCGCACAGCTGCGCTCTATGGGGCCACCGTGCTGGCGATGGCCCAGGAGCCCCTGGGGCTGTGGCACCTGCAGGGATCGATGCAAGAGCTGAGCAGCGCGCTCGAAAGCTCACTGCAACACAGCGGCGGGACGCTGCTGCTGCGGCACCGGCTTGAGCGGCTCGAACCTCCAGCAGCCTCTGGCCACGGTGCATGGCAGCTGCAGGGCACAGCGGCCGGGCAGCAAGCGTTCGCCCTGGCGGCCCGTGATGTGGTGCTCAGCCTGCCGCCCCAGAGCCTTGAAACCCTGCTGGAGCCCCAGCACGTCCCCAGGGGGTACAGGCACCGGCTGCAGCACCTGGGCGAACCCTCGGGGGCCCTGATCTTCTACGGGGCCGTGGCGCGGGCGCTGCTGCCGCCCGGGTGCCCAGGGCACCTGCAGCTCGATTGGAGCGAGCCGGGCCCCCTGTTTGTCTCAGTCAGCCACGAGGGCGATGGCCGCGCCCCTGCGGGCCAGGCGACGGTGATCGCCAGCGTGTTCACCAAGGCACGCCCCTGGTTTACAGGCGAGCTGGCCGATCACAGCAACCGCGAGCGCCACAAACGGCTGTTGATGCAGCAGATCCAGCAGGGTCTGCAGACCCTGCTGGGCATCGAGTCTGAGGCGTGGTTGCACGGCGAACTGGCCACGCCCCGCGCCTTTGCCCACTGGTGCGGCAGGCCCTATGGCTACGTGGGCGGCCTGGGCCAGCACCCCAGCCGTTTTGGACCGTTTGGCTTGGCCAGCCGCACACCGCTGCCTGGGCTGTGGCTCTGCGGTGATTCGATCTACCCCGGTGAGGGCACTGCAGGGGTCAGCCTCTCGGCCGTGATGGCCTGCCGGCAACTGCTGGCCGCGCGCGGGCAGCAGCTCAACCTGCCTTGACGCTTCTGGCGAACATCAGGGGCTGGCGGGTCGATCAACAAAGTCAGCACGCAGTCGCTGGCTCTGCCTGAGCTGCTCCTCCAGCGCTGGCCACAGGCCCTGCTGCACCTGCTCGCTGAGCTCCGCCAAGCACTGGCTGTAGGTCTGCAGGGCAGCTGCAACGGCCTGTTGATTGCTGCGGGCCATCAGCAGACCCAACTGCGGATTGCCGCCACCCACGCGGGTGGTGTCGGCAAAACCCGTCGAGGCCAGGCTGCGCACCAGTTGAGCCAACTGGGGGCCGGCACCGGCGGCAGCCGCACCGCGATCAGCCGCGTGCAGCAAAGCCGCCGACACCAGCACCGGCAGATGGGAGATCAGGGCCACCGCCTGATCGTGCTCGGCTGCATCACAGCTGATGCAGCGGGCCCCCAGGGCCACCGCCAAAGCGTCCACGGCAGCCAGCGCCTGGGGCTCGCTGCCAGCAGCGGGCGTGAGCACCCAGGGGCACCCAGCAAACAAACCGGTCAGCCCGGCCTCGACCCCGGCACTGGCGGTGCCGGCCATCGGATGGCTGGCCACAAAGCGCGCGTGCAGGGGCTGCCAGCGCTCCAGCACCGGCGCCTTGACCGACCCGACATCGGTGATCACCGCTGCAGGGGGCAAGGCTGCCACCAGCGCCGGATCTGGTGCCAGCAGCTGATCCAGAGGCAGAGCCAGCACCACCAGGCCGCACCCGGCAAGCACACTGGGATCGGTGGCAACCCGATCGACCAGACCGCGCTGCAGGGCCCGCTCGGCGCTCTGCTGGCGATGGGCCACACCATGGACAACCACCCCCTGCCGGCGCAGATCGAGGGCGATCGAGCCTCCGATCAGGCCCAGACCGACGATGCCCACGGGCGAGGAGCGCCAGGCATCGGCGGCGGCACAAGCTTGCGTGGGCATCAGCGGTGCGGGGCGAACAGGGCGCTCATCCCAGCTTCCTACGATTCCGCGATGTTGGAAGCCCATGCCCACCAACAGCTCAAGGCCCTGCTGCGGCAGGAAGCCAGTGCGCTCTGGCCCCATCACCTCAGCCTCAGCCGGCTGGTGGGTCGCAGCCTGCGCCGCGGCGACCACAGCCTGATCCGCCTGGCGGTCGGCAGCGACCCCAGCTGGTGGATCGGTCTGTTGGTCCCCATGGCCCTCAGCGAAACGCCCCTGGCCCTGGTGGTCACCGACAGCCAACGGCAGCGCCTGCTGCAGGTAGAGCTGCCGCGGCTGGCCCGCGCCGGCATTCCACTGGCCTGCGCAGAAGGCCCCCAGCCCCCTGCAGCAGGGGTGCTGTGGCTGCTCAACCATGCCGAACTGATCGAAGCCTGGCGGCAGCAGCAGCTGGCTGAGCGTCAACTGGTCCTGCCCCATGCCGAGCGGCTCGAAGAGCTGCTGCGCGCAGCCCTTGCTGTGACCGTTGAGCCTCACCACTGGGACCAGCTGCGCCGCAACATCCCCTCTGCTGAGGCGTCGTTGCTGGAGCTGCATGAGCGGCTCAATCGCACCGTGCTGGCCGCACCGCGGCACCCTGGCGGGCGCATTGCCCTGGGCGATCACGATGAAGCCCCCCTGCGCCAGCTGTTGGCGTTGCTGGGACCACTGCCTCGCCCCTGGGAGCGCTGGCTCAGTGCCCAGGGGCAAGGCTGGTGCAGCTGGGCCGAGCTCAATCCAGCGCTGCTGCAGTGGACGCTGCAGCGCCAACCCCTCGATCCACTGGAGGCGCTGGCGGGCCTGCTAAAGAACCGCGGCGCGATCGTGATCGGGCAGCTGCCGGCGCAACGCGCCGCTGAACCGTTGCCGACGGCTGCGCTGCAGATGGGCCTGAACCCCCAGGTGGATGTGCGCCTGGGCGAGCCACCGTTGGCTGATCCACTGCCCCTGTACGCGCCACTGCGCCAGCCGCTGCCCAACAGCCCGATCTATGGCGAGCACCTGCTGCAACAGAGCCGCCGGTTGATGCTGGCCCAGGAGCGCCTGAGCGTGGTGCTCGTTGACGACGAGCTGCTGCGCCACCAGCTGACCAGCGGCTTGGCGGGCGAATTTGGCAGCCGGGTCGTGCACGAATCCACGGCTGTCGAGAGCAATGCCGTGCTCTGCGCGCGCTGGTCCTGGTGGCTTGAGCAGCAAGAACGGCTGCCCCTGCCATCACAACTGGTGGTGGCGCTGCTGCCGATCGCGAGCCTGGAAGATCCCCTGACCGCGGCGCGCGTCGCCCAGCTACGCCAACTGGGCCGTGACTGGTTTCGCGAGTTGCTGCTGCCCGACGCACTGCTGCAGCTGCAACATGCAGCCGCCAGCCTGCGCAACCAGGGCGGCCAAGCTGGCACGCGGATGGCCATTCTCGATGGACGACTCCGCGGCCGCAGCTGGGGTCAGCGCGTGTTGCAGTCGCTCGAACCGTGGGTGAACCTGAGCCGACTGCTGCCCAACTGAGCCGCTCGGATCTGCCGTTAGCGTTGCCACACTTGTTGGCGGTGATCAGGCCGCTGTGCACCGCATGGGGGAAGCCAAACGCCGCAGCGAACAAGGGTTGCCGCCCCGCAAACCCAAGCCCAGCGCCGCGGCCAGCTCCTCTGGCAGCAGCTGGTGGAACCCCACGTCAGGCAGCACCGGTGAGCGCTTTGTCGCCCTGACCACCCGCGGAGCATGGATCGGCATTGGTGCGCTGGTGCTGTTCTGGGTGACCGTGCGCTTTGTTGGCCCAGCAGCAGGTTGGTGGACCCTGGCGGACGGCTGAGAGCCCAATCACACAAATCGGAAGAAATCCTTAAACTGGGTTGACCTTCCGGTCTCCGCCATGTTTGGCCGTTTAGCCGAGCAGTACCGCAGTGTTGTCGAAGATCTCGTTCTGAGCCTGCAGGCCCTGGCCGCGAGCCTGAGCGCGGCTGGGCACACCGCGAGCTGCTACGTCTGCGGCGACGGCCGCGACGGGCACGGCGCCTCATTTGTGGCCAACCTCTCCCCAGCTGCCAGCAACAACCACATGGTGCGTTTTCTGGTGTCGGATTTCGGCATCAGCTGGGTCGAGTCGCGCGATGGTCACGAACTGGTGAAACTGGAGGGTGCAGAGGCCATTCAGGAGCTCGGGCGCATGGCTGAGCGCCTGCGCCCGGGCCAGCCAAGCGCCGCTCTCGAGCCCCCATCGGCCGACTGGCCGCAAGCACAACCCCGCAGCGCCCTCCACCAGAACGCTTGAAGCGACAAAAAAGGGGCTCCGCGGAGCCCCTTTTTTTTAGTGCCGCGGCCCTAACTGGCCTGGGGCAGCTCCTCCAGCGGTGCTGCAGCCGCAGCCTTGGCCGCAGCGGCCAGCGGCTTCATGGAGTTGGCCGTGACTTCAGAACCCTCGGTGAGCTTCTGGCGGGTGAGCGACTCGATCACCTCGCGCTGATCTGGGTTCTGCTCAAGCCACACGATCGTGTTGTCGCGGCCCTGGCCGATGTTGTCGCCTTCGTAGCTGTACCAGGCGCCCTTGCGGGTCACCACACCGGTCTCTTCCGCCAGATCGAGCAGGCAGCCCAGGGTGCTGATGCCGCGGCCAAACAAGATGTCGAACTCGGCAATGCGGAAGGGAGGTGCCACTTTGTTCTTGGCAACCTTGACCTTGGCGCGGATGCCGTATTCCTCTGTGCCGCGCTTGAGGGTCTGGATGCGGCGAATATCGAGACGCACCGAGGCGTAGAACTTCAACGCATTACCGCCGGTCGTGGTCTCAGGGTTGCCGTAGGTGACGCCGATCTTCTGACGCAGCTGGTTGAGGAAGATCACCGTGCATCCCGATTTGCCGATGTTGCCAGTGATCTTGCGCATCGCCTGACTCATCAGACGGGCCTGGCTACCCACCGCCAGATCACCCATTTCGCCTTCGATCTCAGCCCGTGGGGTGAGCGCGGCGACCGAGTCAACCACCACGATGTCGACCGCGGCAGAACGCACCAGCTGATCGACGATTTCAAGGGCCATTTCGCCGGTGTCGGGCTGGGACACCAGCAAATTCTCAATATCAACGCCCAGGGCAGCGGCATAGACGGGGTCCAGGGCATGCTCAGCGTCCACAAAGGCAGCCACACCACCGCGGCGCTGCACCTCAGCAATGGCATGCAGGGTGAGCGTGGTCTTACCGGAGCTCTCAGGGCCGTAGACCTCGACAACCCGACCCTTTGGGTAGCCCCCACCCAGGGCCAGATCGAGGGTCAGCGCACCAGTGGAAATGGTCTCCACCCGCATGCGGGAGGCATCGCCCAGGCGCATGATCGAGCCCTTGCCGAAATTGCGCTCGATCTGGTTGAGGACCAGCCCCAGGGCCTTGTCCCGCTCAGGCGAGCTGGCAGCAGGGGCAGACGTGGACGACGAAGAAGCAGGCACGGCAGCAACAGAGGTCGAGGTGACACCCGCACGGGGGCGGGAGATGGATGTAGCGGGGGCAGCGGCAGGAGGCGAGGAATCCGGGATGGACCCCGGGGCGGCCTTGGAATCAGCTGGCATGGCTCAAAGCAGAAACAGAACAGCGCTCAAAACGGAGCACGGCAGGCCGCAGGGGCATCCTGCGACCACCAGAGAACAAGTGCCACCAAAAGCGGCCAGCGTTTCAGGCGGCGCCCTCCCAACCAACAGGTGATTAGTACGCGCGTACTGTAGCGCTCAGGGCCAGGTTGCCAAGGGGGCAGCAAAGCGCTCGGGCGTGAGCCAGCTGATCGAAGCCGGCAGGTTCTCGCCGTCACCAGGGCCCAGATAGCCCCACGACACCAGATAACAGCGCACCGCATCAAGGCCAGGGCGACGGCGCACCGCCTCAAGCGTGGGCCTGCGGTCTTCGATGAAGCGGATCGGAGCGCTGTTGCCAGCGGCCCCCTGCTTAGCCAGCAGCCGCTCGAGCACGTCAGGCTTGCTGCCGGCCTCGTGGCCGAACAACGCCAAGGGCGCCAGATCGGCAGCAGCCAGCAGCTCCCTGGCAAAGGCCTCCCCCTTGGTGGTCAGCACCATCCAGGCGGCGCCTTCTGCAGCCAGTGCTTGCAGCCGATCGCACACCCCTGGATAAAAGCGATGGCGCGCCAGCCAGGCCCGGTGATCACTGGCGATACCGGCGCTGCGAAACGCCTCAAGGGCCTGTTGCAACAGCTCAGGAGTGCAGCGCCAACGCTGCAGGGCAGCAGCAAGCGCGCCGTCGTAATCGGCGCGTACAGCAGCAAGCTCAAAGCCAGGCAAGGAGAGCTCGGCCGCCATCAGGACCATCTCCCAGCCCTTGTGGATCAGCGGCCTGAGCTGCGCGAAGGCCGCTGGGGCCACCTCAGGAAGCCCAAGAGGGCCCACCAGTTGCTCAGCGGCCCCCCGGGCAGCCCACCAGTACTCAGGCATGCCATCGATCAGCACACCGTCGAAATCGAAGACCAGCAGGGGACGATGGGTCAAAACTGGGCCGCTAGGATTCGAACCTAGGAATGGCGGGACCAAAACCCGCTGCCTTACCGCTTGGCGACGGCCCAATGGACGCTCGGCGACGCCGGCGTCCTGCTAGTTACCCATAGCGGCCTGCCGCTCGTCAACAGCCCTGGATCAATCCAAGTCCAGGGGAAAGCCAAGGCTCCACCAGGGCCTGGGCCTGCCGCAGAGCATCGGGCCAGAGATCGGCGCAATCGAGCAACCGCAGCCCGCGCTGATGGGCCTGCTGCAACCAAGGCTGCAAGCGCCGCCGTGCTTCACCGCCAAAGGCCACTCCTGCGGCCCTGGCGCGCAGATTCTGGCGATCCAGCTCGGCATGGGTCTGAGCATTGGTGCCACCAGCCAGCTGCAGAGGCCCTGGCGGAGCCAAGCGGCCCAGACGCGCCAGCAGCCGCACGGCCTCGCGGGCCGGCGCCGGCCCCAGATCACCGCTCATGGGCTTGCCATCGAGCTGCCACAGGGGCCTGAAGCCCGCTGCACGCAACAGGGCGAAACGCGCCCACAGCTCTTGAGCCAGAGCGTCGGGCGGCGCAGCGGCAGCTGGCGCCATGCTGACCGCCACCCTCTGCAGGGGTACACCGCTGGCAGCCAACTGCTCCAGACGCTGGGCAAAGGCCGGCAGGCGACCGGCCTGGCAGTGCAGCTCCAGCGCATTGGGCTGCAACTCGGCCAGCAGTGCCGGCACATCGGCTGCAGCCAACACCTGCGAGCGCTCCTCGATCAAGCCCAGCGGACAGGCCGGCAGACAGCGGCCGCAGCCATAGCAACGCTCCTCGAGCACGCCCTCGTGGCCCGTGGCGGCAACGCCGATCGCCAGAGCGGGGCAAACCCGCTCGCAGGGCCGGCGGCAATCGGCAGGGCAGCATGCCGGGTCAAACCAGGCCTTGCGGAAGTGTGGATCCGGTCCATCACTGAGGCTGAGCATCAACCAGGGGACGCCAGCTCCGCGACCCTGGGCCCAGGCCATACCGCGCCTGACCGCGGCCACCACACCGCGATCGGCTGCGGCATCGATGCACTGAACCCCGGCCAGGGCATACAACCCGGCAAGGTCCTCGATCGCAGCGAGATCCTGATTGCTCGCCCCGCAGATCAACTTGACCCAGCGGCCCTGGGCCAGGGCCTGCTCAGGCTGCAACAAGCTGCTCGAGGGGCTGCCAACGGAGCTCACGGGCACCGCCCATTTCGACGACCAGCTTGAAGCGGGGCTCACGGCGTGTGAGCGCCAGCAAGGAGCTGAGCTCAGCCTTTGAGAGCACCTGGCCTTCGAGCAGCCACAACAAGACGGGGGCGTTGCCTTCGAGCAGAGCGCCGAGCTGAGGCATCACCCGCTGCACCTCACCGACTGCGGCACCGCGGCCAACGCTCTGATGACCGAGGTGCGGTGGGCGCACGCCATGAAGGCTGAACAGGTAGGCCTCAGGATCACCCAGCCCCCGGGCCGAGGTGAGCTGAGCCCGATAGCCAGCTGCCCGCATGCGGCGCAGCAGCCGGGTCTCGGCGCCGCCCTCCAGTGGCGCGAATACTGCAAGGGCGCCACAGCGCTCCAGTTCTTGCTTGAAACCGCGACCGGAGAGCAGCAGGGGCATGACCTGTATCGCTTGGCACCGCAGCAGTCTGGCAGCTGGGGCAGGGCCCTGGTCACGGCAGCCGCTCAGCAGATTCGACAGGGAAGGGAGACAACCCATGGGGTATGTTGGCTGACTGTGCTGTGAATCTGTGCCCGACCGCTAGCCGGGCCTCCAGATCGCGGCACACAGTCACCAGTGGTGGTGACTGTCCACGGCCCGCACAGGACAAGCTGATCCCGCAAGGGTTTCAACGGACACTGTCGAGAAACTGCTCGAGCGCCGCGGCGACAAAGATCATTCAACGATCTCTGTCAGCTGCCCGGTTCAAGCAAGTCTCAGCCGCGCTGATCAGTGGCACTGATCTGGTCTTGCTAGCCCTTTTGAAGTCTCTGTCATTCCAAGGCCCCGCTTCCGTTCATACGGATGCGGGTAGTGCGGCGACAAGCCCTCAAAACTGCAAGTCCTGAAACCAGTGGCGCGTTCAGCACCGCCGATCGCCTTCGCGCTTTTGGCTGTTCAGCTGGCGTCTTTCTCGGTCCTATGTCTATTGGCATCCTCGGGAAGAAGCTGGGCATGTCCCAGTTCTTCGATGACGAGGGCAGATCCATACCGGTCACCCTGATCGAAGCTGGTCCCTGCCGCATCACCCAACTCAAGAGCGCAAGCACCGACGGCTACAACGCTGTTCAGCTTGGTTTCGGCGAGATCCGCGACAAGCTCGTCAACAAACCCGCCAAGGGCCACCTGGCCCGCTCGGGAGACGAGCTGCTGCGCCACCTCAAGGAATACCGAGTTGATTCCGTTGATGGTCTCGAGCTCGGCGCCAGCGTCACCGTCTCGGCCTTTGAAACAGGCCAGAAGGTGGACGTCAGCGGTGACACCATGGGCCGCGGCTTCGCTGGTTACCAGAAGCGCCACGGCTTCAGCCGGGGCCCCATGACCCACGGTTCGAAGAACCACCGTGAGCCAGGTTCGACCGGCGCCGGCACGACACCGGGACGCGTCTATCCCGGCAAGCGCATGGCTGGCCGTTACGGCGGCAAGCAAACCACCACCCGAGCTCTGACGATCCTGAAGATCGACGTCGAGCGCAATCTGCTGGTGGTCAAGGGTTCGGTGCCCGGCAAGCCCGGCGCCCTGCTCGACATCCGTCCGGCCAACCGGGTCGGCGCCAAGTCAGGTAGCTGAGGAGGAGATCAACCATGGCTAACTGTGTAATTCGCGATTGGCAGGGCAAAGAGGCCGGCAAGGCCAGCCTTGACCTCAAGGTCGCCAAGGAAACCTCGGCCAACGACCTGGTGCATCGCGCCGTCGTGCGGCAACTGGCCCATGCCCGTCAGGGCACAGCCAGCACCCTCACCCGCGCCGAAGTGGCCGGCGGCGGCCGCAAGCCCTACAAGCAGAAAGGCACCGGTCGCGCCCGCCAGGGCTCGATCCGCACCCCCCTGCGCCCGGGTGGTGGTGTGGTCTTCGGCCCCAAGCCTCGCAGCTACACCCTGGCGATGAACCGCAAGGAACGTCGTCTGGCCCTGCGCACCGCGCTGATGAGCCGTGTCAACGACCTCATCGTGGTCAAGGGCTTCGGCGTTGAGCTCAAGGCACCCAAAACCAAGGAGATCACCGCAGCTCTTGGTCGCTTCGGCATCGCCCCTGGCGCCAAGGTGCTGGTGATTCTCGACAACGCCTCCGAGGCGGTGCGCCTGTCGGTGCGCAACCTTGAGAAGGTCAAGCTGATCGCCGCCGATCAGCTCAATGTGTTCGATCTGCTCAACGCCAACTCCTTGGTGGTGAGCGAGGAGGCACTCGCAAAGATTCAGGAGGTCTACGGCGATGGCTGAGCGTTTTTCTGGCCGGCTCGCGGATGTCATCCGCAAGCCGCTGATCACTGAGAAGGCCACCCGTGCCCTCGAGCTGAACCAGTACACCTTTGAGGTGGATCACCGCGCCGCCAAGCCCGACATCAAGGCGGCGGTCGAGTCGATGTTCGACGTCAAAGTCGTCGGCGTCAGCACCATGAACCCACCCCGTCGCTCGCGCCGGGTGGGACGCTTCGCCGGCAAGCGCGCCCAGGTCAAAAAGGCCGTGGTGCGTCTGGCCGAGGGCAGCGCAATCCAGCTGTTCCCTGAGTCTTGAGGGGTCTGAACTGACATGGCAATCCGTAACTACCGCCCCACCACCCCCGGCACCCGCACCCGCGTGGCCAGCGACTTCGCTGAAGTCACCGGTCGCGGGCGCGAGCGCGGCCTGGTGGTGGCCAAACACCGCCGCAAGGGACGCAACAACCGCGGTGTGATCACCTGCCGCCACCGCGGCGGCGGTCACAAGCGTCTGTACCGCATCGTCGACTTCCGCCGCGACAAGCACGGCGTCGTCGCCAAGGTGGCCGCAATCCATTACGACCCCCATCGCAACGCCCGCCTGGCCTTGCTCTTCTATGCCGATGGCGAGAAGCGCTACATCCTGGCCCCGGCGGGGATTGAAGTGGGTCAGCAGGTCGTCTCAGGACCGGAGTCACCGATCGAGAACGGCAATGCCCTGCCGCTGTCGGCGATTCCGTTGGGCTCGAGCGTTCACAACGTGGAGCTCTACGCCGGTCGCGGCGGCCAGATGGTGCGCACCGCCGGTGCGAGCGCCCAGGTGATGGCCAAAGAGGGTGACTACGTCGCCCTCAAGCTGCCCTCGACCGAGGTGCGCCTGGTGCGCCGCGAGTGCTACGCCACCCTTGGCGAAGTCGGCAACAGCGAGGTTCGTAACACCAGCCTCGGCAAAGCCGGCCGCAAGCGCTGGCTGGGCCGCCGGCCTGAAGTGCGCGGTTCGGTGATGAACCCCTGCGACCACCCCCACGGTGGTGGCGAGGGCCGCGCCCCGATCGGCCGCAGTGGTCCGGTGACCCCCTGGGGCAAACCGGCCCTCGGCCTTAAGACCCGCAAGCGGAACAAGCCCAGCAATCGGTTTGTGCTGCGGAAACGTCGCCGCACCTCCAAACGGAGCCGTGGCGGACGCGATTCCTGATGACCAACACCGCTTTGCTCTCCGCCTGAACCGCCATGGGACGTTCACTCAAAAAAGGACCTTTTGTTGCCGACAGCCTTCTGCGCAAGGTTGAAAAGCAAAACGCCGCCGACGACAAGTCGGTGATCAAAACCTGGTCGCGGGCCTCGACCATCCTGCCGATGATGATCGGCCACACCATTGCCGTCCACAACGGCAAGTCACACGTGCCTGTGTACGTGACTGAACAAATGGTGGGTCACAAGCTTGGGGAGTTCGCCCCCACGCGCACCTTCAAGGGCCACATCAAGGACAAGAAAGGAGGACGCTGAGGCCATGGCCAACACCACTGCCAACCAGGCACTTGCCCACGGGCGCTTCATTCGCGGCTCAGCCTCCAAGGTGCGCCGTGTGCTCGACCAGATCCGCGGCCGCAGCTATCGCGAGGCGCTGATCATGCTCGAGTTCATGCCCTACCGCTCGACCGGTCCGATCACCAAGGTGCTGCGCTCGGCGGTTGCCAACGCGGAGCACAACATGGGTCTGGATCCGGCTTCGCTGGTCATCAGCCAGGCCTGGGCCGACATGGGCCCATCGATGAAGCGCTTCAGGCCCCGCGCCCAAGGCCGGGCCTACGCGATCAAGAAACAAACCTGCCACATCAGCATTGCTGTGGCTCCCACCACCTGACCCCCGAGGACACCGACCGATGGGACACAAGATCCATCCAACCGGCCTGCGCCTGGGGATCACCCAGGACCACCGCTCCCGCTGGTACGCACCAAGCAAGACCTATCCGACCCTCCTGCAGGAGGACGATCGGATCCGCAAGTTCGTGCACAAGAAGTACGGCGCCGCTGGCATCAGCGACGTCCTGATCGCCCGCAAGGCCGATCAGCTCGAGGTTGAGCTCAAGACCGCTCGCCCCGGCGTGCTGGTGGGCCGCCAGGGCAGCGGCATCGAGGAGCTGCGCAGCGGCATTCAGACCACGCTTGGCGACAAGAACCGCCAGGTGCGGATCAACGTTGTCGAAGTCGAGCGTGTCGATGCAGACGCCTTCCTGCTGGCCGAGTACATCGCCCAGCAACTGGAGAAACGCGTTGCCTTCCGCCGTGTGATGCGCATGGCCGTGCAGCGGGCCCAACGGGCCGGCGTGCTGGGCCTCAAGATCATGGTGGCCGGCCGTCTGAACGGTGCGGAAATCGCCCGCACCGAATGGACCCGTGAAGGCCGCGTGCCCCTGCACACCCTGCGTGCCGACATCGATTACGCCACCAAGGTGGCCAGCACGACCTATGGCGTGCTGGGCATCAAGGTGTGGGTGTTCAAAGGTGAGGTGCTCCCCGGTCAGACCGACAAGGTCCCCGTGGGTGCTGCACCCCAACGCCGGACCAGCCGGCGGCCCCAACAGTTCGAAGACCGCTCCAACGAGGAGTGATCAGGAGGCCTAAATCATGCTGAGTCCACGACGCGTCAAATTCCGCAAGCAACAGCGAGGCCGCATGCGCGGTATCGCCACCCGCGGCAACACCATCGCCTTTGGCGAATTCGCCCTGCAGGCGCAGGAGTGCGGCTGGATCACCTCGCGCCAGATCGAGGCCAGCCGTCGTGCCATGACCCGCTACGTCAAGCGGGGCGGCAAGATCTGGATCCGCATCTTCCCGGACAAACCGGTGACGATGCGCCCCGCCGAAACCCGCATGGGCTCCGGTAAGGGCAATCCGGAATTCTGGGTGGCCGTGATCAAGCCCGGCCGCATTCTCTTTGAGATGGGCGGTGCTGACATCACCCCAGAAATCGCCAAAGAGGCCATGCGACTGGCGCAGTACAAGCTGCCCGTCAAAACCAAGTTCCTGACCCTGGCGGATCAGGAAGCCCTCGCTACTGCAGTGGAGTCCTGACCATGGCCCGCCCCTCCATCGCCGATGTGCGCAAGCTGACCGACGGCGACATCAACTCACAGATCGATGCCACCCGGCGCGAGCTGTTCACCCTGCGCTTCGAGCAAGCCACCCGGCGGCTCGAAAACCCTCACCGTTTCAAAGCGGCCCGCGTCAAGCTGGCCCATCTGCTGACGGTGCAGAGCGAGCGTCAGCGCGAGGCCTCCGCGGCCACTTCAGCCTCCTGATACCCCCCGAAATTCCCATGGCAACCAAGGAACGGGTCGGAACTGTCGTCAGCGACAAGATGGACAAAACGGTGGTCGTGGCGGTGGAGAACCGCTTCCCCCATCCCATCTATCAAAAGACGGTGAGCCGCACCCAGCGCTACAAGGCTCACGACGAAGCCAACACCTGCAAGGTGGGCGATCGCGTGCGCATCACCGAGACCAGGCCCCTCAGTCGCACCAAGCGCTGGACCGTGGCCGAGGTGCTCTCCACCTCCACCAACTCTTGAGGAGGCCGATCCAATGATTCAACAGGAAACCTTCCTCAACGTCGCCGACAACAGCGGCGCCAAGCGTATTCAGTGCATCCGCGTGCTGGGCACCAACCGCCGCTACGCCCACGTGGGCGATGTGATTGTGGCTGCCGTCAAGGACGCCATGCCCAACATGGGTGTCAAGAAGTCTGATGTCGTCAAAGCCGTTGTGGTCCGTACCAAGGCCACCCTGCGCCGCGAAACCGGCAACTCGATCCGCTTCGATGACAACGCCGCTGTGATCCTTGGGACCGACAACAACCCCAAAGGCACCCGCGTGTTCGGACCTGTCGCCCGTGAACTGCGTGAGCGCAATTTCACCAAGATCGTGTCCCTGGCCCCGGAGGTGATCTGAGATGGCGACTGCAACCCCCAAGGCCAAAACGCCTGTGCGCATCAAGATGCGCATCAAGAAGGGTGACACCGTGCAGGTGATCGCCGGCAAGGACAAGGGCAAGACCGGTGAGGTCCTGCGCACCCTTCCCTACGAGAACCGCATCGTGGTGCAGGGCATCAACCTGCGCACCCGCCACGTCAAGCCCACGCAAGAGGGCGAAACCGGCCGCATCGTCACCGAGGAAGCATCTCTGCATGCCTCCAACGTGATGCTCTACTCGACCACCAAGCAGGTGGCCAGCCGCGTGGAGATCGTCGTCGAGAAAGACGGCACCAAAAAGCGCCGCCTCAAGAAGACGGGGGAAATCCTCGATTGAGGGATCAGACGCGAACTGACCGTTCATCGCCGAACACAGATCGCACCCATCTCTGATCTGCTTCCACTCCGTTCCATTCCTGTTCACCCCAGCTTCTGACAACGCCCAGAAGCGCTCGCCCCCTCCCCCGTCATGTCACTGAAACAGCGCTACCGGGAGACGATCCAGCCCAAGTTGCTGAAAGATCTCAGTCTCTCCAACGTCCATGAGGTCCCCAAGGTGGTGAAAGTCACCGTCAACCGGGGTCTCGGCGAAGCCGCCCAGAATGCCAAGGCTCTGGAAGCCTCGATCGCCGAACTGGCCAACATCACCGGCCAGAAGGTCGTGGTGACCCGAGCCAAAAAGGCCATCGCCGGTTTCAAGATCCGCGCCGGCATGCCGATCGGCGTCGCTGTCACCCTGCGCGGTGATCGCATGTACGCCTTCCTGGAGCGCCTGATTCACCTGGCCCTGCCACGCATTCGCGACTTCCGCGGCGTGAGCCCCAAGAGCTTTGACGGTCGGGGCAACTACACCCTCGGCATCCGCGAACAGATCATCTTCCCTGAGATCTCCTTCGACAAGATCGATGCGATTCGGGGGATGGACGTCACCATCGTGACCACAGCCCGTAACGACGAAGAGGGCCGGGCCCTCCTCCGCGAGATGGGAATGCCGTTCCGCAGCAACTGAGCCCTCTTCCGGACACGACCATGGCAAACCACGACCCGATTTCAGACATGCTCACCCGCATTCGCAATGCGAGTGAGAAGCGTCACGAGACCACCAAGATCCCAGCCTCACGGCTGCTGCGCAACATCGCCAATGTGCTGCAGCAGGAAGGCTTCATCGCAGGCATCAGCGAAGAAGGCGACGGCGTGCAGAAGCAACTGGTGCTCGAACTCAAGTACAGCGGCAAGCACCGTCTGCCCACGATTCGCTCGGTGCAGCGGGTGAGCAAGCCTGGCCTGCGCATCTACAAAAACAACCGTCAGCTTCCCAAGGTCCTCGGAGGCCTTGGGGTGGCCATCATCTCCACCTCCAAAGGTGTGATGAGCGACCGCGATGCCCGCAAGCAGGGCGTCGGCGGCGAAGTGCTCTGCTACGTCTACTGATCCTGGGAGGTTGAACCATGTCACGTATTGGTAAGTCACCGATTCCGATTCCCGACAAGGTGAGCGTGAGCCTCAATGGCCTCGCCGTCACCGTGAAGGGGCCGAAGGGCGAACTCAGCCGCACCCTGCCGGACGGCGTCGAAATCGCCCAGGACGGCAACACTCTGGTGGTCTCCCCCAGCAACAGCAGCCGCCGCTCGCGTGAGCGCCACGGTCTCTGCCGCACCCTCGTGGCCAACATGGTCGAGGGCGTCAGCCAGGGCTACATCCGCAAACTCGAGATCGTCGGCGTGGGTTATCGCGCCGCGGTTCAGGGCAAAAAGCTGGTGGTCAGCGCCGGCTACAGCCACCAGATCGAAATGGTGCCCCCCGATGGCGTCACCTTCGCCGTCGAAAACAACACCTCCGTTTCGGTCTCCGGTGCCGACAAGGAGCTGGTGGGCAATGAAGCCGCCAAAGTCAGAGCCATTCGTCCGCCAGAGCCTTACAAGGGCAAGGGCATCAAGTACGAAGGTGAGCGCATCCTGCGCAAGGCCGGTAAGACCGGTAAGAAATAAGGCCCGAGCGAGCGTCACCCCTTCGTATTCCTATGTCTTCCCTCTCTCGCAAACAGCAGACTCAGAAGCGCCACCGGCGCCTGCGTCGCAACCTGAACGGCACCGCCGAGCGTCCACGCCTGGCCGTGTTCCGCTCCAACAACCACATCTACGCGCAACTCATCGACGACGCAGCGCAGAGCACGCTCTGTGCCGCGTCGACCCTCGACAAGGATCTGCGCACCAGCATCAAGACCAGCGCCACCTGCGACGCCTCAGTCGCGGTGGGGCAGCTCGTCGCCAAACGTGCCCTTGCCAAGGGCATCTCCCAGGTGGTCTTCGATCGCGGCGGCAACCTGTACCACGGCCGGGTCAAGGCCCTGGCTGACGCCGCCCGGGAAGCGGGCCTTCAGTTCTGATCCCTGCTCTCACCATGACCGAAACCAACGACCAAGTTCAAACGAACGACATTCCGGCCGCATCTGATGTGCCGGCAGCTGCTGAAGGTCAGCAGGAACGCCGCGGCGGACGCGGCGAAGGCCGTGGCGGCGACCGCCGCGGTGGCGGGGGCCGCGGCCGCGGTGACCGCCGCGGCGGCCAGGAGCGCGACTCCGAATGGCAGGAGCGGGTGGTGCAAATCCGCCGGGTCTCCAAGACCGTCAAAGGCGGCAAGAAGATGAGCTTCCGCGCCATCGTCATTGTCGGCAATGAGCGCGGCCAGGTCGGTGTTGGCGTCGGCAAGGCCGGCGACGTCATCGGTGCTGTGCGCAAGGGCGTGGCTGACGGCAAGAAGCATCTGGTCAAGGTGCCCCTGACCCGTCACAACTCGATTCCGACGCTCAGCAACGGCCGCGATGGCGCTGCCAGCGTGCTGATCCGTCCGGCTGCCCCCGGTACGGGTGTGATTGCGGGCGGTTCGATCCGCACGGTGCTCGAGCTGGCCGGCATCAAAAACGTGCTCGCCAAGCGCCTGGGTTCCAAGACCCCTCTCAACAACGCCCGCGCCGCCATGGAAGCCCTGGCTGCGCTGCGCACCCACAAGGAGACCGCCAAGGAGCGGGGCATCTCCCTCGAGCAGATCTACTCCTGAGGTCCCACCCCATGTCGATGAATCTCCAATCTCTCAAGGCCAATGCCGGCGCACGGCGCCGCAAACTGCGCAAGGGCCGTGGCATCGCCGCTGGCCAAGGCGCCAGCTGCGGCTTTGGCATGCGGGGCCAGAAGTCCCGCTCAGGTCGTCCCACCCGCCCAGGCTTTGAAGGCGGCCAGATGCCCCTGTACCGCCGGGTGCCCAAGCTCAAGCACTTCCCGCTGGTGAACCCCAAGGCCTTCACCGTGGTGAATGTCGCCAAGCTTGCAGAGCTCAAGGCGGGCAGCACCGTGAGCCTTGACTCGCTCGTCAAAGACGGCATTGTCACCAGCCCCAAGCATCCCCTCAAGATTCTTGGAACCGGTGAACTCAAGGTGAAACTGACGGTTCAGGCTGCCGCCTTTACCGCCAGCGCCCGCGCCAAGATTGAAGCGGCTGGAGGCAGCTGCGAAATCACCGCCTGAACCGAGGCCTTCACGCCGGCCTAGGGTCGTAGCCGTCTGCTGGCCCTTTTGCCTGGCAGGCGGCTTTTTTGCACTGAGCTGCGGCCTGCGCCGCAACAGCGCGTGCAGCCGTTTCTGATCACTCCCTCATTCGCGAACACCATGCTTGTCAGCCGGGGACGCAACCCCAGCGCCGGGGAAATCTTCAGCCAGCTCTTCCAGTCCAAAGGACTGCGCGAGCGGGTGATCACCACCTTGGGGCTGCTGCTGCTGGTGCGCCTGGGGATCTACATCCCCGTACCGGGCATCGATCGGGTCGCCTTTCAAGACTTTCTGCAGCGCGGCGGACAGCTGATCGGCTTTCTCGACATCTTCACCGGCGGGGGCATTTCCACGCTGGGCATCTTTGCCCTGGGGATCCTGCCGTTCATCAACGCCTCGATCATCATTCAGCTGCTCACCGCAGCATTGCCGCAGCTCGAAGAACTGCAGAAAAACGAAGGTGAGGCCGGCAGGCGCAAAATCGCGCAGATCACGCGCTACGTGGCGCTCGGCTGGGGGATCCTGCAGAGCACGGTGTTCGCCCTGATCCTGCGGCAATACGCGACCGAAGGGCTCTCAGAACCTGTCTTTGTCGTGCAGACCGCCCTGGCTCTGGTGACCGGCTCGATGGTGGTGATGTGGATCAGTGAAGTGATCACTGAGCGGGGGATCGGCCAGGGGGCCTCCCTGGTGATCTTTGTCAACATCGTCGCCACCTTGCCCAAAGCCCTGGGCTCCACCATCGAGCTCGCCCAGAGCGGTGACCGCAGCACCGTCGGTGGCATCGTTGTTCTGGCCGCGGTGTTTCTGGTCACGATCGTCGGGATCATCTTTGTGCAAGAGGGGAACCGCCGCATTCCGATCGTGAGCGCCAAACGCCAGGTCGGTGGCGCCAACCTGCTTGCTGCCCGCCAGAGCTACCTGCCGCTGAAGCTCAATGCCGGCGGCGTGATGCCGATCATCTTTGCTTCAGCGGTGGTATTCCTGCCCCTGACCATCGCCAACATCACCGGCAGCCCCTGGTTGATCAAGGTGGCGAGCCTGCTCAACCCCAACAGCAGCACCCCTTGGCTGTACGCCCTTGTGTACTTCGCTCTGATTCTGGGTTTTGGCTTCTTCTACGCCTCGCTGACGGTCAACCCGATCGACATCGCCACCAATCTCAAGCGCGGTGGGGTTGCGGTTCCAGGGGTGCGGCCAGGTTCGGCAACGGCCCAGTACCTCGGCGCCGTGCAGAACCGTCTGACCTTGCTGGGCGGTCTGTTCCTGGGGGCGGTGGCGATCATTCCATCGGCCGTTGAAGGTGCCACCCAGGTGCGCACCTTTCAGGGCCTTGGGGCCACATCGCTGCTGATCCTGGTGGGCGTGGCCATCGACACCGCCAAACAGGTGCAGACCTATGTGATCTCCCAGCGCTACGAGGGCATGGTGCGGCAGTGACCGGGCCGCAGCCTCGTTGTGGCAACGCTTCTTTGATCTTGTTTCAACTGTGACCAAACAACGCCTTCTGTTTCTTGGCCCGCCGGGCGCCGGCAAGGGCACACAAGCCCAGCAACTCGCCAGTCGCCGCGGCCTTCTGCACCTGTCAACCGGCGATTTGCTGCGCGCTGAAGTCGCTGCCGGTACGGCCCTGGGGGCTGAAGCCCAGGCGGTCATGGCCCGCGGTGAGCTGGTCAGCGATGCCCTGGTGCTGGCGATTGTGCGCAGCAGGCTCGAGCATCACAGCAGCGGGGGCTGGCTGCTCGATGGGTTCCCCCGCAACCTGACCCAAGCCGAAGCGCTTGGCAGCCTGCTCAACGAGCTCGGTCAGCCCATTGAGCTGGTGGTGCTTATGGAGCTCGACGATGCGCTGCTGATGCAGCGCCTACTGGGTCGCGGACGCGACGACGACAACGCCGATGTGATCCGCCACAGGCTCGAGGTCTACCGCCAGCAGACCGCTCCCCTGATTGCTTACTACCGTGAGCGGGGCCTGCTGGAAGCCGTTGATGCCGCTGGCAGCGTCGATGACATCGCTGCGCGCATTGAAGCCCTGCTGGCATGAGCCGACCTGAGCTTGGGTGGTTGACCCATGTGATAGGTTGGCGGTTTGCAAATTCGGAGAGCACAACGCCCATGAAGGTGCGTGCCTCAGTCAAGAAAATGTGCGACAAGTGCCGGGTGATTCGTCGCCACGGCCGGGTCATGGTGATCTGCGCCAACCCCAAGCACAAGCAGCGTCAGGGCTGATCCTGATCTGCCGCTGCCCCCTTGGGCAGCTCCAACACTGAACCTTTCGACTTCAAATCCCACGTGGCAAGGATCGCCGGCGTTGATATCCCTCGCGACAAGCGGGTCGAAATCGCCCTCACCTACGTGTACGGCATCGGCCTGACGCGTGCTCAGAAAATTCTCGCCAAAACAGGCGTGAATCCCGATACACGCGTCAAGGATCTCAGCGACGCCGATGTGCAGAAACTGCGCGGTGCCGCTGAGGGCTTCACCCTCGAAGGTGACCTGCGCCGCCAGGAGGGCATGGCCCTCAAGCGTCTGCAGGACATCGGCTGCCTGCGCGGCCGTCGCCATCGCCTCGGCCTGCCGGTGCGTGGTCAACGCACCCGGACCAATGCGCGCACCCGCCGTGGCGCCCGCAAAACCGTTGCCGGCAAGAAGAAGTAAGGCCTGCCTTACGCGAAACCAGCGCTGCTCTGCCCAGGCAGATCTCCAGCTGCGTTTCCCCACCGCTCTGCCGCCTGACCGTCCCTACGGACGGTCGATGCGTCACCAGAGCGTTCTCCGTTCTCCCGATCACCTCCTGCTTCGTGCAGGCCTCCCTCCATGGCCAAGCCCGCCAAAAAATCAGGCCCCAAAAAGGCCAAACGCAATGTGCCCAACGGTGTTGCGCACATTCAAAGCACGTTCAACAACACCATCGTGTCGATCACCGATACCGCTGGTGAAGTGATCAGCTGGAGCTCCGCAGGCGCCAGCGGCTTCAAAGGCGCCCGCAAAGGAACTCCCTTTGCCGCCCAGACCGCTGCTGAAGCCGCCGCCCGCCGTGCGCTCGAGCAAGGCATGCGTCAGATCGAAGTCTTGGTGCGTGGTCCTGGCTCAGGTCGTGAAACCGCCATTCGCGCCCTGCAGGTGGCCGGCCTTGAAATCACCCTGATCCGCGACGTCACTCCACTGCCCCACAACGGCTGCCGCCGCGCCAAGCGTCGTCGCGTCTGACGACCCTTTCGCCCCAGGCGCTTCAACCCTTTTTGCCCCCTTTCGACCGTGCTGCAGTACCAAATCGATCGCATCGAGCACCAGGTCGCTGCCGACCGCTCCCAGACCGGCGTGTTCCTGATTGGCCCGCTTGAGCGGGGTCAGGCCACCACGCTGGGCAACTCCCTGCGACGGGTGTTGATCGGTGCACTCGAAGGCAGTGCCATCACCGCGGTGAGAATCGGTGGTGTCAATCACGAATACGCCACCATCCCCGGTGTGCGTGAAGACGTCCTCGACATCCTGCTCAACTGCAAGGAAATCGCTGTCAACAGCCGAAACCGTGAGCTGGAGATCGGCCGTCTGTCGGTCAATGGCCCGACCACTGTCAAGGCTTCTGACCTGCAGTTCTCTTCACAGGTGCAGGTGATTGATGGTGACCGCGCTATTGCCACCGTCGCCAAGGGTCACAGCCTCGAAATGGAGGTCCACGTCGAGCGTGGCGTTGGCTATCGCCCCGTCGATCGCCATGCCGAAGACACCAGCGCCATCGATCTGTTGCAGATCGATGCGGTGTTCAAACCCGTCAAGCGCGTCAACTACAGCGTTGATGAAACGGCGGTAGGCGAGGGCGGCTCAGCCCGCGAGCGCCTGCGCCTTGAAATCGAAACCAACGGCAGCATCACCCCCGATGACGCCATGGCCCAGGCGGCCAACCAGCTGATTGCGCTGTTTCAGCCCCTGGCCAGCCTCACCATGGTGGATGAGCCTGGCCTGGAGCCCGAGCCCTCGGCCGAGGCACAGATCCCCCTGGAGGAACTCAATCTCTCCGTGCGGGCCTACAACTGCCTCAAGCGCGCTCAGGTCAACTCCGTGTCTGATCTGATGGGCTTCAGCTACGAGGATCTCCTCGAAATCAAGAACTTCGGCTCCAAATCGGCCGATGAAGTGATCGAAGCGCTCGAGCGCATCGGCATCACCCTGCCCCAGAGCCGCACCAGCGTCTGAGGCCTGCCTCCTTAACGGCTTCGCCACCTATCCGCCGACCCCCCTGAGACCATGCGACACCAGTGCCGAGTTCCCCAGCTGGGACGTCCTGCCGACCAACGCAAAGCCATGCTGCGCGGGCTCACCACGCAGCTGATTCGCGAGGGCCGGGTCACCACCACCAAGGCACGCGCCAAGGCGTTGCGTGACGAAGCCGAGCGGATGATCACGCTGGCCAAGGACGGCAGCCTGGCTGCCCGCCGCCGGGCCATCGGTTACATCTACGACAAGCAGCTTGTGCACTCGCTGTTTGATAAGGCTCAAGAGCGTTACGGGGACCGCAATGGCGGCTACACCCGCATCATTCGCACCGTGCCCCGCCGCGGCGACAACGCCGAAATGGCGATCATCGAACTGGTCTGAGGGGACGACGGCTCTGCGGCGCATTGCCCTCTGCCTGCAATACGACGGCTCAGCCTTTCATGGCTGGCAACGCCAGCGCAATGCACCCAGCGTGCAACAGACCCTCGAAGAGGCCCTGGGGAAACTCGATCCCGCAGGGCCTTCGCTGTGTGTGGCAGCAGGGCGTACCGACACCGGGGTGCATGCCGCCGCCCAGGTGGTGCATTTTGATTGCGCGGGGCCGATCCCCCCGCAGCGCTGGCCAAAAGCACTCAATGGACGGCTGCCACAAACGATTCGTGTGCGAGCCGCCCGTGCCGTAGAGCCCGATTGGCATGCCTGCTATAGCGCCAGTTACAGGCGCTATCGCTACACGCTCTACAACGGCCGGCTGCCGAATCTGTTTCTGCAGTCGTGGTGCTGGCACCGTTACCAGCAGCGGCTCGACACCGACGCCATGGAGGCGGTGCTGCAAGCCATGCTCGGCACCCACGATTTTTCGGCGTTCATGCGCGCCGGCAGCCGGCGCCAGAACGGCATTACCACGCTGCAGCAGGTGCAGGTGCTGCGCCAGGGCGATCTGATCAGTGTGGACCTGCAGGCCAGCGGCTTTCTCTACGGCATGGTGCGCCTGTTGATGGGGCAGTTGGTGGCTGTGGGCGAAGCACGCCTGACACCCGAAGTGCTGCTGCAGCGTTGGCGAAGCCAGCAACGCAGCGCCATCAAAGAAGCTGCTCCAGCCCAGGGCTTGTGCCTGCTGGAGGTGGGCTATCCCCAGGCTGTGTTTGAACCTTCAGAGTGTTACGCTTGTCAACCGCGGTTTCAGCTGGATGTTTGTGATCCACCGTTGAATCCGGTTGCCTGACTCTGGAACACCTTCAGCCTTGGGGCTTGGGTTTTGGATGCTTCAGGCAATTGGCCTCAGCGACAGATTGCAACGTCAGTTCCGCGTCACTGCAGAGCCTTCGGGCCCTCTGCCGACCGCCTCCACCACCAGCGCTGCAGATTGCAGCCATCAACGGGTCGAGAGAGCGGCCATTGCCCTTGCTTCAAGGCCCTGACCGGCCGGGAAGTAAGGTCAATCCAGGTCCTACTGCCAGGCTCGACACCAGGCAGCACGGCATTCCGATCACCGGCCCGGCAACGACCGGACCCCACGCGGCGACATGAACAAGACACCCCTACCGTCCAGCGACACCCTCGAGCGCCAGTGGTTCCTGGTTGACGCCGAGAACCAGACCCTCGGCCGCCTGGCCAGTGAGGTGGCTCAGGTGCTGCGGGGCAAGAACAAGCCCTGCTACACCCCCCATCTCGACACGGGTGACTTCGTGATCGTGATCAACGCCGACAAGATCCGGGTGAGCGGCAACAAGCCGACCCAGAAGCTGTACCGCCGCCACTCAGGTCGGCCGGGTGGCATGAAGACCGAGACCTTTGCCCACCTGCAGGCCCGCCTGCCTGAGCGCATCGTCGAAAAGGCGATCAAGGGGATGCTGCCCCACAACGCCCTGGGCCGTCAGCTGTTCCGCAAGCTCAAGGTCTACCGCGGAACTGAGCACCCCCATGGCGCCCAGCAGCCCACCGTTCTCGCCCTCAATCCTTCCGCTTCCGCCCAATGAGCCCGAACACCGTCGTCTACTGGGGCACCGGTCGCCGCAAGACAGCTGTTGCCCGTGTCCGCATCGTGCCCGGCAAGGGGCAGGTCACCATCAATGGCCGTCCCGGTGACAACTACCTGAACTACAACCCGGTGTACCTGGCTGCCGTCAAAGCACCCCTGCAGACCCTGGGTCTGGCCAACGATTACGACATTTTGGTCAACGTTCGCGGCGGCGGCCTCACCGGCCAGGCCGATGCCATCAAACAGGGTGCAGCCCGTGCTCTGTGCGACCTGAGCCCCGACAACCGCAAGCCACTGAAGACCGAGGGCCACCTGAGCCGCGACCCCCGCGCCAAGGAGCGCCGCAAGTACGGCCTGAAGAAAGCCCGCAAAGCTCCTCAGTTCTCCAAGCGCTGATCCTTCAGCTCGCTTCGCTTCCCAGCTCGTTCCTATCCGTCATGCCGAAGGCCGACATTCACCCCACCTGGTATCCCGATGCCAAGGTGATCTGCAATGGAGAGGTGGTGATGACCACTGGCTCCACCCAGCCCGAGATCCACGTCGACGTGTGGAGTGGCAACCACCCCTTCTACACAGGCACCCAGAAGATCCTCGATACCGAAGGTCGCGTGGATCGCTTCATGCGCAAGTACGGCATGGGTGGTGGTGATTCAGCCTCAGGGGCCAAAAAGGCCGCCCCATCCAAAGGCGCTGATTCACAAGAGACGACGGAAGCCAGCGAGGAAGCTCCGGCCAAGGCCTGAGCCGCACCTGAGCTGAACCTCCACAACCGTGGAATCGCAACTGCTCGACGATCGCCTTGAGGCGGCGCGGCGCACCTTCGAGACCCTCGAAACCCAGCTGGCCGACCCCGCTGTGGCGGCCAACCCAGCCCAGCTCCAGCACCTGGCCCGCGAACGGGCCAGGCTGGAACCTTTGGTGCTTGACCAGGAGCAGTTGAACCGTTGCCGCGCCGAAGAGGTCGAGGCCAGACGTCTGCTGAAAGAGCATCGCGGCGATGCTGCGATGGAGGAGCTTGCCCAGGAAGAACTCGAGCGCCTGAGCGAAGCCATCGCCGACCTCGAGCGGCGCCTCACCCTGGCGCTGTTGCCGCGCGACCCCCGCGATGAACGCAGCGTGATGCTCGAGATCCGCGCCGGGGCCGGTGGCGATGAAGCCGCCATCTGGGCCGGCGATCTGGCCCGCATGTATGAGCGTTACGCCCAGAGCGTGGGCTGGCGGGTGGAGCCGGTGAGCGCTTCGGAGGCCGATCTCGGTGGCTACAAGGAGCTGATCCTGGCCATCAAAGGCGAGAGCGTCTACAGCCAGCTGAAGTTCGAGGCGGGCGTGCACCGTGTGCAGCGGGTGCCTGCCACCGAATCGCAGGGACGGGTGCACACCTCAACCGCCACCCTGGCGGTCATGCCTGAAGTCGATCCCGTTGAGGTGCAGATCGATCCAGGCGATCTGGAGATCAGCACGGCCCGCTCAGGCGGCGCCGGCGGGCAGAACGTCAACAAGGTGGAAACGGCCGTTGACCTGCTGCACAAACCCACGGGCATCCGCGTGTTCTGCACCCAGGAGCGCTCCCAGTTGCAGAACCGCGAGCGGGCCCTGGAGATCCTGCGGGCCAAGCTCTACGAGCGCGAACTGGCCGCCGCCAACGCGCGCGAGCGCTCTGACCGGCTGGCCCAGGTGGGCAGCGGTGACCGCAGCGAAAAAATCCGCACCTACAACTACAAAGACAACCGCGTCACCGACCACCGGCTGGGGCGCAATTTCTCGCTTGAACCCGTGCTGGCAGGCCAATTGACCGACCTGATCGGAGCCTGCATTGCGGCCGATCAAAACCGCCAGCTGGAGGAGCTGGCAGAGCAGGCTGCCCTGGGCTGAATCAAGCGAAGCTCAGCTCAGACCGATCACGTATTTGGCCCATTCGCCGTGCCGTCCGGCGTTCATCTGACGGGTGGCTTCAAAGCTCAGGGTGCTCAGCGGCCGGTGCGGCTCATGGCGCAGGGGCATGGCGGCCTCGCGCGGGGTGCGATTGCCCTTGCGCACGTTGCAGCTCAAGCAGGCCGTGGTGACGTTCTCCCAGCTGTCTGCTCCGCCGCGGCTACGCGGGAGCACATGGTCAATCGAGAGGGGTTCCTTGGTGGTGCCGCAGTATTGACAGCGATGGCCATCGCGCTGAAACACGTTGCGGCGCGTCAGGGGCAGGGGCCGGTACGGAACCCGCACGAACTGGCGCAGGCGGATCACCGTGGGCAGCAACACATCCGGCCGGAGAGCGCGGCTGGGATCATGCTCGACGCCCTCTGCCTTGCCCTTGAGCACCATCACCATGGCGCGGCGCCAGCTGGTGATGTTCAGCGGCTCATACGAGGCATTGAGGACGAGAACCTGGCTCATGCCAGCTCCCAAGATGCACGGCATGCTAAGGGCGCTGGCAAGAAACAGATGGTGCTGAGGTTTACCCTTTGGGCTCGAACGAGGCCATGAACACGCTCCCCCTGGCACCGGAGCCCGAACCCCATGAGGCGGGCTATTCGCGCCAGCGGGCCTGGGTGGAGGTTGATGCCGGCGCCATCACCCACAACGCCGCCACCCTTGTGGGGGCTCTGGCACACGGCTGCAGCCTGATGGCGGTGGTCAAAGCCGATGGCTACGGCCATGGGGCCGTACCGGTGGCCGAGGCCGCGCTGGCCGGTGGGGCCAGCTGCTTTGGGGTGGCCACCCTGGCCGAGGGGGTGCAGCTGCGGCGCGCCGGCATGTCGGCCCCCATCCTGGTGCTGGGCAATTTGATTCAGGCCGAAGAGCTGCGCAGCTGCCTGCGCTGGCAGCTGATGCCGACCCTCAGCGGCATGCGCGAGGCGCTGCTGTGCCAAAACCTGGCCGCCGCCGCGGGACGCCCCATGCTGGTGCACCTCAAGCTCGACACCGGCATGGCCCGCCTTGGCATCGACTGGCAGGAGGGGGCGCGGCTGGTGGCAGCGATTCATGAGCTGGCCGATGTCCAGCTGGCCGGCATCTATTCGCATCTGGCCTGCGCCGATGCAGCCCCAGCCGACGACGATGGTCTGACCACCACCCAGCAGCAGCGTTTCGAAACGGTGCTCGCAAGCCTGCGCCAGCAACAACTGGCGAGCGGCTGCCGCCACCTGGCCAATTCGGCCGGCACCCTGCGCAGCCGAGAGCTGCACTACGACCTGGTGCGGGTGGGGCTGGCCCTCTACGGCCACAGCCCCGCCCAGCACCTGAGCGCCTCCTCAGCGCTGCGGCCGGCCATGCAACTGCGGGCCCGCGTCAGCCTGATCCGCGAGGTGGGCAGCGGCGTGGGGGTCAGCTATGGGCACCGCTTCCGCACCAGCCGACCCTCACGGTTGGCGGTGGTGGGCATCGGCTATGCCGATGGGGTGCCGCGGCAGCTCTCAGGAGCGATCAGTGCCCTGCATCACGGCAGGGCGATCCCCCAGGTGGGTGCGATCACCATGGACCAGCTGATCCTCGATGCCACCGACTGCCCCGAGCTCGAGGTGGGCTCGGTGGTCACCCTGCTGGGCCATGACGAGGGGCTGAGCATTTCGCCCGAAGACTGGAGCTCCCGCTGCGGCACAATCCCCTGGGAGATCCTCTGCGGCTTCAAGCACCGGCTACCGCGCCTGAGTCTGGGGGCTCACTGATAAGCTCACTGCGGCCCCTGGAGAGGTGGCTGAGTGGTTGAAAGCGGCTCCCTGCTAAGGAGTTACAGGAGGCAACTTCTGTCGAGGGTTCGAATCCCTCCCTCTCCGTTCTTACCGGTGTCTGCCTGAGTCTCCCCTCCATCTGGGGAGCTGCTCTGGCTTGGTTGTCGTTGCCCCGATCGCTCAGCCGAGCTGGTTGAGCCGGGCGGCCAGCTCGGGCAGCAAGCCCTCGTCGGCAGCACACGCCTGACCCTCGCTCATGACCACCAGCAAGGTCGGGGCGATGCCATCGGCCTCGACATAGGCCGCATCGTGGCGGGCGCGGCTCATCCAACCGGCCTTGCTCCACAGCCTGGCGCCGGCAGGCAGGCCCTCCCCAATAAAGCCATCGACCTGGTTCTCAGGATCGGCAGCACCCCCTGCAGGCTCAAGACTGCGCTCAAGCAGCTGGCGCATGCGCGCGCAGGCCGGCGGTGAGACCACCGCCGACGCGATCACCGCGTGCAGCAGGCGGGCGACACCATCGCTCGATAAGCGGTTGATGTTGCTGTTGTCTGGTCCATAGGACTGCCTCTCGCGGCCATAGGGACCGTCATCCCAGGTTTTCTGGCAGGCATTCCAACCAGCCAGCTCTGGCCAGCCCAACGAGGCCAACCAACGGTTGACCAGCTGGCGCTGCTCGCACCACAGCGCCCATGCCTCACCGCTGAGCTCAGGTCCGCCGGTGGTGCCGCTGAGCCGATCCAGCACATACGCGGTGGCGTTGTTGCTGGAGTGCATCACCATCGCAGCCAGGGCGCGGTTGAGCTCGGGATCGGCACGCAGCAGATCCTGCTGGCGCCAGGCCTCAGCCGCGACCAGATACACCAGCTTCACCACGCTGGCGGGGTAACGCAGTTGATCACCGCGCCACGACGCGCCGGTCCAGGGGAGGCTCCAGTGGCTTTGGGGATCCGAGGCGGCCGCCGCATCGACCAACGACTGCGGATAGCGCAGCCAGGTGATCGAGACCTGCTCTGAAAGGCCAGGGCGGCCATCGAGCTCCAGCGCACGCACCAGATCCGCCAGGCACTGGCCCATGGCCGGATCCGGGTTGTAGAACGCCATCACAGAGGCCTGTTGTTGCGGTGAGATTAGGGACCCTGGCTGCCGTTGAACTGCTGCATGCCGGCACGGTCTGGGAGCTGCTGAGGCCACTCAACGGCTACAGCCGCCCCAGCGGCCAGGGGCTGGCCACCCAGGCCTGGGCTGGCCGGCAGCTGCAACTGCTGCCGCGCCCTGCGGGGCTCCACAGGCTGCGGGCACGGTTGCTTGACGACGGCTACCCGTGCTGGATCGAACCTGACGCTCTGTTGGGCTCGGCCCAGCTGGCGACGCGCCGCCCCCAGCAGCTGCTCGATGGGCCCACCATTGCGCGGCAGATTCCGGCGGTGCTGGCCTTTGCCACAGCGGCACTGGCGCTGCCCAACCGCTACCTGTGGGGCGGCAGTCTGGGTCCCGATTACGACTGCTCTGGGCTGGTGCAACGCGCCTTTGCCGCAGCCGGCATCTGGATCCCCCGCGACGCCTACCTGCAAGAGCGCTTTTGCCAACCGGTGGCCGTGCGGCCAGGGGTGCTGCATGCCCTGCTGCCTGGGGATCTGATCTTTTTTGGCCTGCCGCAGCGCTGCACCCATGTGGGCCTGCATCTCGGCGAGGGGCGCTACCTGCACAGCTCGGGGCAGGAGCATGGCCGCGGCGGGCTGGGAATCGATGATCTCGCCCCCCAGAACCCAGATCCGGTTGCGAGCCACTACCGCAGGCAGCTGCGTGGCGCCGGTCGCGTGGTGCGCTGCCATGACGGCAGCGCACTGCCCGCGTAGGGTCACGCCATGGCAACGGACCTGGCCCTTTCGGTGGTGGTGCCGCTGTTCAACGAGGAGGACTCGCTCGAGCCCCTGGTGGAGCAGCTGCTCAGCGTGCTCAGGCCCCTGGGGCTTGGCTTTGAGCTGGTGATGGTCGACGACGGCTCGCGCGATGGCACCCCGGCCAAGCTCGCGCAACTGAGCGAGCGGGTCGATGAGCTCGTCGCTGTGCTGCTGCGGCGCAACTACGGCCAGACCGCCGCCATGGCCGCAGGCTTCGATGCCAGCTGCGGCCGGGTGATCGTGACCCTGGATGGCGACCTGCAGAACGACCCTGCCGACATTCCGCAGCTGCTCGGCAAGCTCAATGAGGGCTACGACCTGGTGAGCGGCTGGCGCCACCAGCGCCAGGACGCGGCACTCAGTCGATTGCTACCCAGCAAGCTGGCCAACCGGTTGATTGCCCGCGTCACCGGTGTTCAGCTGCACGACTACGGCTGCTCGCTGAAGGCCTACCGCCGCGAGGTGATTGATGACATGAACCTCTACGGCGAGCTGCACCGGTTTTTACCGGCCCTGGCCTTCATCGAAGGCGCCCGCATTGCCGAGGTCAGGGTCCGTCACCACAGGCGCCGCTTTGGCCGCAGCCACTACGGCATCGATCGCACCATCCGGGTGTTGATGGATCTGCTGACGGTCTGGTTCATGAAGCGCTTTCTGACCCGGCCGATGCACGTGTTCGGCCTCGCCGGGCTTGGCGCGATCGGCGTCGGTGGCATCACGGTGCTGTGGCTGGTGGTCGAAAAGCTGCTGGGAGCCGAGATCGGCGGCCGGCCGCTGCTGCTCATGGGGTTGATGAGCTTTCTCAGCGGCATTCAGCTGCTCTGCTTCGGCCTGCTGGCCGAGCTGCAGATGCGCACCTATCACGAAAGCCAGAACCGGCCGATCTACCGGGTGCGCACCACGTTGCGCGCCAACGCTGCAGCATTGCGCGGCAAACGGGGCTGATCAGCAGGGGCAGGCGCCGGGCGACCACGAAAAGCATTGATCGCAGACGCAGCGGCCAACACCACAGCAGGATTGCTGTCGCGCAGACCGCGCTTGATCAGGGTCAGCGCGCGGCGATCGGGCTGCACCTGCAGCTCCTGCATCACCGCCAATCGCGATCCGGGGTCCTTGCCCATCGACACAGACAGTTGCCGCAGCCGCTGCAAACGGCGGCCAGCCGGGGCTGCGGCAGCAACCGGCTTCGCCAGAGGGCCCGATGGGGCCGCTGCCGGTGGCGTGACGCTCAGAACCCTGGCCAGGGGCGAACTGCCACCCCCCCCTGTGAGCCGATCGCTTGGCTGCGCTGAGAGCTGGGGGCGCCGGCGGCTGATCAACCAGATCAGCACGGCGAGCAGTGAGGCACCAAGGGCAAGCGGGGTCTGCATGGATTGAACTTTTATGTCGCCCCGCCAGAAGCAAGCGGATGGCTCAAAACATGCTCCGTACAGTACGCCTGATTCCCATTGGCCTGTGCCATGACTGGAGATTTTGCTGCTGCCTGGATGCCTTCGGTGTTCATTCCCCTGGTGGGGATCGTGGGCCCGGCAGTGGCGATGGCCCTTCTGTTCAACGTGATCGAAGCCCGCAACTGAGCGCCGCTCAGCGATTCAGCACACCCTCTGAACCCAATGACCGTCACCCCTGTGGCCGACCCGACCGTCGGCAACCTGGCTACACCCGTCAACAGCAGCTACTTCACACGGGCGTTCCTCAACGCACTGCCCGCCTATCGCCCGTCGCTGTCGCCCAACCGGCGTGGCCTTGAAGTGGGAATGGCCCATGGGTTCTTCCTGTATGGCCCCTTTGCCATCACCGGCCCGCTGCGCGCGACCGAGTACGCCAGCACCGCAGGTCTTTTGGCCGCCATCGGTCTGGTCTCGATCCTGACGGTGTGCCTCTCGATCTACGGCACCGCCGGCACTGGCCCCAATGTGCAGCCGGCTGACGCCACGATCGACAACCCTCCTGCTGATCTGTTCACCAAGGCCGGCTGGGCAGAATTTGCCAGCGGTTTCTGGCTGGGTGGTTGCGGTGGCGCCGCCTTTGCCTGGTTCCTGGCCAGCACCGCCGTTGTAGCTCCGCTGGTGAAGATTGCTGGTGGCGTCTGGAGTGTGGGCTGAGCCCAGAGGCCAGCCATCGCTCGATCCAACACCAAGCAAGACCGCAAGCCCCGCCGACAAGCGGGGCTTTTTTGATGCGCACGCAGCCTGGCAGGCTCCCAGCGCGGCGTGAAACCAAGCGCAGCGCCACACTGGAGCTGTGGCAGAAGGCTCCCGTGAACGCGCCCCGCACCATGCACCAGCGCAGACGCCAGGCCATCGCGCCGCTGATGGGCATGGCAGCGGCCATCACGCTGGCGCTGCTCAACGCCGGCTGCCGTCATGAGACGCCTCAGGGCAGCGGCCCCAAGGGCTCAGGGTCTGCACCACCGGCGGCAGCTCCTAGCGCAGACAAGCAGCAGGAGCTCAAGCAACAGCAGCAGCAACGGATCGGCCACGCCGCCACCGTGCGCTGCCTGCGCGGTGAGCGCGGCACCACCGATGGCGATGAACTGCGCTGCGAAGACTGGCGCTATGTGATCGGCAACTACGCCATCGCCAATGGCAACTAGCTGCGCTCAGGCAAACGTTTTGGCGACGGCCGCAGCGACAACAGGTGGGCGTTGGGCCTGCCAACCATCACCAACAAAAAACCCCGGCTTGCGCCGGGGTTGATGCGTCCTTCGAGGGTTGTCGTTGCGGCTGGATCAGCCGAACTTGCCTGAGGTCGAGGCGATCAGGAAGGCCGCGTAGGTCACGAAGTAGCCCACGGTGAAGTGAGCCAGACCGACGACGCGGGCCTGAACGATCGAGAGAGCCACAGGCTTGTCACGCCAGCCCACCAGGTTGGCGAGCGGGGTGCGCTGATGAGCCCAGACGATGGTCTCGATCAGCTCCTGCCAATAACCACGCCAGGAGATCAGGAACATGAAGCCGGTTGCCCAGATCAGGTGCCCGAACAGGAACATCCAGGCCCAGACGGCGAGGTTGTTCGTGCCAGCGGGGTTGTAGCCGTTGATCAGCTGGGAGCTGTTGAGCCACAGGTAATCACGGAACCAGCCCATCAGATAGGTGCTGGATTCGTTGAACTGAGCCACATTGCCCTGCCAGATGGCGAGGTGCTTCCAGTGCCAGTAGAAGGTCAGCCAACCCACGGTGTTCAGGGCCCAGAAGACAGCCAGGTAGAAGGCGTCCCAGGCACTGATGTCACAGGTACCGCCACGGCCGGGGCCGTCGCAGGGGAAGGAGTAGCCGAAGTCCTTCTTGTCGGGCATCAGCTTGGAGCCGCGGGCATCCAGCGCACCCTTCACAAGGATCAGGGTGGTGGTGTGCAGGCCCAGAGCGATGGCGTGGTGAACCAGGAAGTCACCAGGACCGATCTGCAGGAAGAGGCTGTTGTTGCCGGCGTTGATGCCATCTAGCCAGCCGGGCAGCCAGACGGCGCCGGGGCCAGGGGCATTGCTCACCAGGCTGTCGGGGTTCGACAGCAGCACGTTCATGCCGTAGATCGCCTTGCCTGAAGCGGCCTGGACAAACTGAGCAAAGACGGGCTCAACCAGAATCTGCTTCTCGGGGGTACCGAAGGCCACGACCACATCGTTGTGAACGTAGAGGCCCAGGGTATGGAAACCGAGGAACAGGGACACCCAGCTCAGGTGGCTGATGATCGCTTCTTTGTGCTCGAGCATCCGGGCCAACACATTGTTCTTGTTGGCTTCGGGGTCGTAGTCACGGATGAAGAAGATCGCACCGTGGGCAAAGGCACCGCACATCAGAAAGATGGCGATGTACTGGTGGTGGGTGTAGAGGGCAGCCTGCGTCGTGTAGTCCTTGGCGATGAACGCATAGGACGGCATCGAATACATGTGCTGCGCCACCAGGCTCGTCACCACACCGAGGCTGGCCAGGGCCAGACCCAGTTGGAAGTGGAGCGAGTTGTTGATGGTGTCGTAGAGACCTTTGTGGCCGGCGCCCAGATCACCAGGGGTGCCCTTGGGCGGGTTGTGGGCTTCGAGGATCTCGCGGATCGAGTGACCGATACCGAAGTTGGTGCGGTACATGTGACCGGCGATCACGAACAGGCAGCCGATCGCCAGGTGGTGATGGGCAATGTCCGTGAGCCACAGGGCTTCGGTCTGGGGGTGGAAGCCACCCAGGAAGGTCAGGATCGCGGTGCCTGCGCCTTCAGAGGTCCCGAACACCTGGTAGGCGGTGTCGGGGTTCTGGGCGTAGACGCCCCAGTTACCGGTGAAGAAGGGACCCAGACCTGCGGGGTGCGGCAGCACCGAGAGGAAGTTATCCCAGCCGACGTGCTGACCGCGGGCTTCAGGAATCGCCACGTGGACCAGGTGACCGGCCCAGGCGATGGAGCTGAAGCCAAACAGCACCGCAAGGTGGTGGTTCAGACGGGATTCAGCGTTCTTGAACCAGGCCAGTGAAGGCCGGAACTTGGGCTGAAGGTGGAGCCAACCGGCGAACAGGGCCCAGGCCGAGAGGATCATCATGAAGATGGATCCCTGGTACAGCTCGGCGTTGGTGCGCATGCCGATCGTGTACCACCAGTGGTACAGACCGGAATAGGCAATGTTCACAGGGGAGCTGGCGCCGGCCTGGGTGAAGGCGGCGATGGCTCCTTGGCCGAAGTGCGGATCCCAGATCGCGTGAGCGATCGGACGCACGTGCAGAGGATCGGCGACCCACTGCTCGAAGTTGCCCTGCCAGGCGATATGGAACAGGTTGCCCGAAACCCAGAGGCCAATGATGGCCAGGTGACCGAAATGGGTGGAGAACAGCTTTTGGTAAAGCCGTTCTTCGGTCATGCCGTCGTGGCTCTCGAAATCGTGAGCCGTGGCAATGCCGTACCAAATACGGCGGGTTGTCGGGTCCTGTGCCAGACCCTGGCTGAACGAAGGAAATTTCGTTGCCATTGGGAAAGGTGAGGAAAGGTCAGCCGACCGCAAGCATGCGGGCCAGGAAGAAGGACCAGGTGGTCGCGATACCGCCCAACAGATAGTGGGCGACACCGACCGCACGGCCCTGGGTGATGGAGAGCGCACGGGGCTGGATGGCCGGAGCCACCTTCAGCTTGTTGTGAGCCCAGACGATGGACTCGATCAGCTCCTGCCAGTAGCCGCGGCCAGAGAACAGGAACATCAGGCTGAAGGCCCAGACAAAGTGCGCACCCAGGAACATCAGGCCGTAGGCACTGCTGCTCGAGCCATAGCTGTTGATCACCTGTGCGGCCTGAGCCCACAGGAAATCACGCAGCCAACCGTTGATGGTGATGGCGCTGGTGGCGAAGTTGCCGTTGGTGATGTGCTGGACGGTGCCGTCGGCATTGACGGTGCCCCACACGTCGCTCTGCATCTTCCAGGAGAAGTGGAAGATGACGATCGACAGCGAGTTGTACATCCAGAACAGGCCAAGGAACACGTGGTCCCAAGCCGACACCTGACAGGTACCGCCACGGCCGGGGCCGTCGCAGGGGAAGCGGAAGCCCAGATTCGCCTTGTCGGGAACCAGGCGTGAGCTGCGGCTGTACAGCACACCCTTCAGCAGGATCAGCACCGTCACGTGGATCGTGAAGGCGTGGATGTGGTGGACCATGAAGTCCGCCGTGCCGAGGGGAATGGGTGCAGCGGCCACCTTGCCGCCCACAGCCACCACAGCGCCGTTGAACACTTCGCTCACACCCGCAAGGGCGTTGGGCGCGGTGCTGCCGGCGGCGGCGGCATGCAGACCCTGGATCCACTGCGCGAAGACGGGCTTCAGGGCAATGGCCGAGTCACTGAACATGTCCTGGGGACGGCCCAAGGCACGCATGGTGTCGTTGTGGATGTACAGGCCGAAGCTGTGGAAGCCGAGCCAGATGCACACCCAGTTGAGGTGGCTGATCAGGGCGTCACGGGCCTTGAGCACCCGATCCAGCACATTGTCGATGTGCTTGGCGGGGTCGTAGTCACGCACCATGGCAATGGCAGCGTGGGCGCCGGCACCGACGATCAGGAAGCCACCGATCCACACATGGTGGGTGAACAGCGACAGCTGGGTCGCGTAGCTCACACCGATGTAGGGATACGGGGGCATCGCATACATGTGATGCGCCACGATGATGCTCAGCGAACCGAGCAGGGCCAGGTTCACGGCCAACTGGGCATGCCAGCTGGTGGTCATGAACTCGAACAGCCCGTCATGGCCGTTGCTGGCGGGGAACAGCAGGGGATCACCCTTCTGACCCTCAAGGATCTCCTTGATGCTGTGGCCGATACCCCAGTTGGTGCGGTACATGTGGCCCGCAACGATGAACAGCACCGCGATCGCCAGATGGTGATGCGCGATGTCGGTCATCCAGAGGCTGCCGGTCACAGGATTGAGCCCACCTTTGAAGGTGAGGAAATCGCTGTAGGCGGCCCAGTTGCCGGTGAAGAAGGCGTTGATGCCAGCACCGAAACCGGGGAACAGCTGGGTCAGCAGGTCCTGGTTGAGAAATTCGTGCGGCAGCGGAATGTCGGCCACCGAAGCGATGGTCTTGCCATTGAGGGCCAGCGGCTGGCCGGCATCGATGGCATCCATCAGCTGCGTGGTGGGCAGCGACACATGCAGCAGGTGACCGGTCCAGGAGAGGGATCCCAGACCCAGCAGACCTGCCAGGTGGTGGTTGAGCATCGACTCAACGTTCTGGAACCACTCGAGCTTGGGAGCGGCCTTGTGGTAGTGGAAGACGCCTGCATTGAGCATCAGGCCTGCCATCACCAGGGCGCCGATGGCGGTTGCCAGCAGCTGGGTCTCGTTGGTGTAACCCCAGGCGCGCCACATGTGGAACAGACCTGAGGTGATCTGGATGCCGTGGAAGCCGGCACCGACATCACCATTGAGGATTTCCTGGCCGAAGATCGGCCAGACCACCTGTGCACTGGGTTTCACGTGCAGGGGGTCGGCCAGCCATCCGGCGTAATTGGAGAAGCGGGCGCCATGGAAGAACGCACCGCTCAACCAGATGAAGATGACGGCCAGGTGCCCGAAGTGGGCCGAAAAGATCTTGCGAGAAACCTCTTCGAGGTCGCTCGTGTGGCTGTCGAAATCGTGAGCGTTGGCGTGGAGGTTCCAGATCCAGGTTGTGGTCTTGGGACCTTTGGCGAGGGTCCGGTCGAAATGCCCGGGCTTTTCAAAAAGCTCGAACGTGGCCGGAACAGGGTTCCGGTCGACCATGGCCTTCGCCGTTTTCCCACGCTCTGGTGGGCTGATGGTCATCGAGTGGTTCCTCGAGGGACGGAATCGAGGTGGAGGGTCCACCCCTGGACGGCGTGTGCGGCATGACGCTGCTCACACCTCTTGGGCCCCATGAGCACCAGCCGAGCGAACCCGACTGCCGTTCATGGGCACCAGTCGAAACGGACCACAAAACTGTGAAACCGCTTGCACCGACTGGAGCTTGGGCCCCAGGTAGGGGACCGCTGCGCGAACTATAAAGGCGTTAAGCAAGCCCTTTGGGGGTGCAGTTACAAAGGTTCAATCCCGGCGCAAAGCAGGCCGAGACTGGGCTTTGCCGGAGAGAAAGAAAAAGAATAAAAACACCACTTATGGCGAGTAAGCTAATCATTAGCCTGTACTTCGGAGCACTGATTAACAATGAGCCGGCCACAATCCACTCGGCATTCACACAGCTACCGCTGCGGCTCGATGAGCGCGCACAATGAGTGGATCCCGTTGCAGTCCCTCAAGGCCAGATGCCGGCCCCTCGAGCACCGCACGCCGCAAGACCCGCCCCTGGTGTCGCCGGGCTGATCAGGTTGCTGTGGGCCAGTCTGCTGGCCTGCTGCGTTCTGCTGCTGCCCATGCAGCCAAGCCAGGCGGCCTGGGGGCTCAGCTGGCCATCGCTGGGCCGGCCAGAACAGGCAGGCGCAACACCAGAGCGGTTGCTCGCGCCGCAGCCTCCCGCAGGCCGCCTGCAGGAGGTGCAGCCCCCTGTCGCCGTGCAGCAGCTGCAGCAGGCGCTGGCCGATCGCACACCCAACATTGAGATCCTCAGCCCCCGCGATGGAGCAACCCTGGCCGATGGGCCTTGGCAGCTCAAGCTCAAGGTGCGCGACTGGCCCCTAGCCGATGGCGGCCCCCTTGGGCTGGGCGCCCATGTGGTGGTGCAGATTGATGATCAGGCTCTGCAACGCATCAGCGGAGCTGATGCAGCACCCTGGCAACCAGCCGATGCCAGCCCTGAACGCTCGCTGGTGATCCCCCAGGAGCCCCTGAGCCCGGGCAGCCATCGCATCACCGTTTACGCCGCCCGTCCCTGGGGTGAAGCAGTCAAAAGCCCTGGAGCAGCGCAGCAGATTCGTGTGCATCAGCTGGCTGCCAACCCCCAGAGCCTGCCAGCGCCAGGCAGCCCGCAGCTGCTGCCGGTCAGCCCTGATGCAGCCAATGGGGCCGAACCCCTGCTGCTCGACTGGCTCTTGCTCGACGCCCCCCTGCAACACCTGCGCGACGGTGATGGCAGCTGGCGCCTGCGGGTGACGATCAACGGCGACAGCTTTGTGCTCGACCAGGCCGTGCCGCTCTGGCTTAAGGGCTGGAAAAGCGGACGCAACAGTCTTCAGCTTGAGCTGCTCGATGGCAGCGGCGCTGCGCTCAATGCCCCGTTCAACAGCTTTGTCAGGGCGATTGAACTGGCAGCCCCCGGCAGCGAACAAGCCGCTGCCAAGCCCCGCTGGCAGCAGGGGCGCCTCAGTGGCGATGAACTGGCGATTCTGCTGGGCGAGCAACCGCCCAGCCCGCCCGAACCGCCAGTGGCTCCAGAGCAGGAGCCTCCATTGGCAACCAGCGCACAATCAGAGATCGCACCGGTCGTCGATCCACGCCAGCAGCCAGAGGACCTGGAGCAGCCCCTGGCGCAGGGCGAGCCAGACGATCGGAACGAACCAACAACGCAGCAACCCGCAGGTCCGGAAGGATCAACCAGCCAGGAACAAGCAGCGCCCTCGCCAGAGCAACAGGACACGTCTGAGCAGCAGCAACTGAACGAACCTGAAGCGCGCAGCGAACCGACGACGGCTGACACCGCCGCGTCATCAGCCGAGAGCGAGCAGCAGGACGCCAACCAGCCGCTGGCGTCACCGGCAGAACCGGAGACAGAAGCAGCCCCAGAGCTCGAACCAACCCCCAGCGACCAGCACAACCTTGAGACCCAGCTGGCGATCGGCGAACCCGTTGAGAGCTCAGACAGCGTGAGCGCGGTGCCCGTCGCAGAGGGCCCAACCCAGGACAACTCTGGTCTGGAGCTGAGCGCAAACGAGCCCGAGGCTACCGAGGCCACCAGCGCTGCGCTGCCACTGCAGATCGCTCCGCCTGAGCGCATCAGCAGCAGCACACCCCTGGGTGGATCGGCGCGCGATCAGGTCAACCCCGATGGCTCCCTGATCCAGCCATCGCCTAACGGCCCACTGGCGGGGCTGCGCCAACTGCTGGGCGGTTCATGAGGGAGCCAGCGCCGATCTGGGGGCTTGGCTTCAGCCCAGCAGCCGAGGCTGTGCTTAAGCAACTGGAGCAAGCCTGCCTGCTCGATGGCATCCTCAGCAACAGCAGCTCTGAAGCCAAGCCCAGCGAGCTGCTGCAACGGCACTGGCTGCAATCTGGCGGGTTTGTGATTGTCGGGGCCTGCGGACTGGTGAGCAGGCTGATCGCTCCACTGCTCAGCAGCAAAACCACTGATCCTGCGGTGGTGGTGCTTGACCCCAAAGGGCGTTTTGCCGTGCCGCTGTTGAGCGGACACAGCGGCGGCGCCGAGGCGCTGAGCGAGCGCGTCGCCGCCCTGCTCGGCGGCAGCGCCGTGCTCACCGGGTGCAGCAGCAGCGCCGGCCGACTGGCCCTCGACAGCTTTGGCAACCGCTGGGGCTGGCGGCGCGGCAGCGGCGATTGGGATGCCCTGATGAAACGCAGCGCCAGAGAGGATCTGCTCGCCGTCGAGCAACAGTGCGGCACCCCCCTGTGGCGCCAGAGCGCTGCCGGCCTTGGCCATGCCGAGCCCTCGCCGGCAGCAGGTGAGCCTGCTGCGCTGGTGATCAGCGCCTCACTGGGCACAGGGTGCCGCTGGCACCCGCCCCAGCTGTGGCTGGGCATGGGTTGTGAACGCGGCACAAGCTTGGCGGTGCTCCAGAAATTGTTGGAGCAGATCCTGGCCGCCCATGGCCTGGCCGAAGCCGCCGTCGCTGGACTGGCCAGCATCGATCGCAAAGGAGATGAAGAGGCTCTGCTGGCCCTTGCAGCAGAGCGTCACTGGCCGCTGCGGCTGTACGGCGCCGCCGCGCTGGCTGCCGTGACCGTGCCCAACCCGTCAGAGGTTGTGCGCAAGGACATGGGAACAGCCAGCGTGGCTGAAGCAGCGAGCCTGCTGGCTGCAGGGCCGCAGGGCGAACTGCTGGTCCCCAAAACGGTGCTGCACGGCAGCGACGGTCAGCATGGGGCAGCCACCCTGGCGGTGGCCGCTGCCCAGCAGTCATGGGCACCGCAACGCGGCGCGCTGCAGCTGATCGGCAGCGGCCCAGGCAGCCTGACCCTGTTGACGCCCGAAGCGCGCGAAGCCTTGAGCCGCTGCAGCGTCTGGGTGGGCTACGGGCTCTACCTGGATCTGCTGGAACCCCTGCGCCGCAGCGACCAGGTGCGCCTCGATGGCGAGCTCACCCGTGAGCGCGAGCGCTGCGCCCAGGCCCTCGAGCTGGCCTGCCAGGGCATCGAGGTGGCCTTGATCTCCTCGGGAGACAGTGGCATCTATGGCATGGCGGGTCTGGCGCTCGAACTGTGGCTGAACCTGGCTGAGAGCGAGCGGCCCCCGTTTGCAGTGCATCCGGGCATCTCGGCAGTGCAGCTGGCCGCAGCCCGCTGCGGGGCGCCGCTGATGCACGATTTCTGCAGCATCAGCCTGAGCGATCGCCTGACCCCTTGGGAGGTGATCGAACACCGCCTGATCGCCGCCGCTGCCGGTGATTTTGTGGTGGCGCTCTACAACCCGCGCTCGCAGGGGCGCAGCTGGCAGCTTGAGCGGGCCATGGAGCTACTGCAACAGGGCCGGGAGCGTTCGATTCCTGTGGCCATGGCACGCCAGTTGGGACGCGCCGATGAACAGATCAGCCTGCACACCCTGGGGTCGCTGCCGATCGAGCAGGTCGACATGCTCACCCTGGTGCTGGTGGGCAACAGCAGCACCAGAGCTGAAGCCGGCAAGCTGGTGACACCGCGCGGGTACCCCGGCGCTGAGCTCAGCTGAACAACCGACCCCGGTGAGTCAAGTCGGGATGACAGGATTCGAACCTGCGGCCCCTTCGTCCCGAACGAAGTGCGCTACCAAGCTGCGCTACATCCCGATGGCAGCGACTGTAGAAGATCGCCCATGGTGACCAGCAATTCAGCGAACAGCAAACCCGAGTGGCTGCGGGTCAAAGCGCCCCAGCGCGAGCGCATCGGCGCGGTGGCCGATCTGCTGCTCGATCTCAAGCTCAACACCGTCTGCCAGGAGGCCAGCTGCCCCAACATCGGCGAGTGCTTTGCCGGCGGCACGGCCACCTTTTTGATCATGGGGCCTGGCTGCACGCGGGCGTGCCCCTATTGCGACATCGACTTTGACAAGAGCGTGCGGCCGCTCGATCCGACCGAGCCCGAGCGCCTGGGCGAGGCGGTGGCTCGCCTGGCTCTGAGCCATGTGGTGATCACCGCGGTCAACCGCGATGACCTGGCCGATGGCGGCGCCAGCCAGTTTGTGGCCTGCATTGAAGCGGTGCGCGAGCGCAGCCCGCTGACGACCATTGAGCTGCTGGTTCCTGACTTTTGCGGTGACTGGGATGCCCTTTCGGCGGTGATGGCCGCCGCGCCAGATGTGCTCAACCACAACATTGAGACCGTGCCGCGGCTCTACAAGAAGGCCCGGCCCCAGGCGATCTACCAGCGCAGCCTGGAGCTGCTGGCTCGGGTGCACAACGGCTGGCCGCGCTGTTACACCAAATCAGGCTTGATGGTGGGCCTGGGTGAGAGCGACAGCGAGGTGGGTGAGGTGATGGCTGATCTTCGCCGCCACCACGTCGACATCGTCACCATCGGCCAGTACCTCTCGCCAGGGCCCAAGCACCTGAGCGTCGATCGCTTCGTGACGCCCGATCAGTTCGCCAGCTACCGCTACCACGGCGAAGCTGAGCTGGGTTTTCTGCAGGTGGTCAGCAGCCCGCTGACCCGCAGCAGCTACCACGCCGGCGAGGTGCAGCGGCTCATGCGCGAGTTTCCGCGCTGACGGCCAGATCGCCTGTTGCGGCGATCCATTCGTGCAGCTGCCACCTCACCCAACCCGCAGCGATCAGCGGGTCCTGGCGGATCAGCGCCAGGGCCTCGCTGTAGCTGCCGGCCTGCAGCACCAGCAAGCCGCCGCCGCCGGGGCAGCGCTGCGCATCAACCAGAAAACCGCTGGCGATAGCCACGCCGGCGGCCTGCCTGGCCGCCACCCAGGCGCGATGCTCCTGCAGCAGAGCAGCGCGCTCTGGACCAGGCAGGGCCTCAAACGCAGCGCTCAGGGTCTCGGTTTTGATGAACCAGGCCACGCGGCTGCGCTCAGACAGCCACCGCAGCCTTGTCCGCCAGACCCATAGCGGCCTTTTCGCTGGGAGGCACCAGCAGCTTGAAGCGAGCTTGCGCCGCTGGCCAGTCGGCCAGCAGTGCAGCCGCCTTGCTGCTGCCGGTGGCCGCCACATGAGCCTCGAGCAGGGGTTTGAGCACGGCTTCTTGCTCGGGTGTCGTCAATGGCTCAATCGCCACGATCTCTGGGTTCACGCACGCAGCCAGAGCTCCGTTGTCATCGAGCATGAAGGCCACCCCGCCGGTCATGCCGGCGGCAACGTTGCGGCCGCTGCTGCCCAGCACCACCACCACACCGCCTGTCATGTACTCGCAGCAGTGATCGCCTGTGCCCTCAACCACCGTGCGGCAGCCGCTGTTACGCACCGCAAAGCGCTCGCCGGCGCGGCCCAGGGCAAACAGCTCGCCGCCGGTGGCGCCATACAGGCAGGTGTTGCCGAGGATCACCTGATCACCGGGGTGCTGCACCGCCGCAGGGGGCACCACGGTGATGCGCCCGCTGTTGATGCCCTTGCCGACGTAGTCGTTGGCCTCACCCACCAGACGCACATTCATGCCTTGCAGCACAAACGCACCAAAGCTCTGGCCGGCGGCACCGTCAAACGTCAGATCGAGCTGACCGGCGAAGCCGCGGTTGCCGTGCCGCGCGGCGATTTCGCCGGCGATGCGGGCACAGACACTGCGATCGGTGTTGACAATCGCAAGGCGGCGGGCGAGATGGCCGTGGCCGTCGATGGCGGCCATCAGCTCGGCATCGGCCAGCAACTGGTCTTCGAGAATGGGGCCATTGCCATGGGCCTCGGCGTCATGCTGCAGCCACTGGCGATCAGCCGCCGCGGCGATCGGCTCGAGCAGGCACGAGAGATCAAGCGCTTTGGTCTTGGCGAGTTCGACGCTGCGGGGCTGCAGCAGCTCGCTGCGGCCGATCAGGTCTTCAAGCCGGGCCACACCTAGCACACTCAGCAGTTGGCGAACTTCCTCGGCCACATAGAGGAAGAAATTGACCACATGCTCGGGGGTGCCCGGGAAGCGCTTGCGCAGAGCCTCCTTTTGGGTGGCGACACCCACCGGGCAATTGTTGGTGTGACAGACGCGGGCCATGATGCAGCCTTCGGCGATCATCGCCACCGAGCCAAAGCCGTATTCCTCGGCGCCGAGCAGGGCCGCGATGATCACATCCCAGCCGGTCTTGAGACCGCCATCGGCACGCAGCAGCACGCGGTCACGCAGGCCATTGCTGAGCAGGGCGCGATGCACCTCGGTGAGACCGAGCTCCCAGGGACTGCCGGCGTGCTTGATCGAGCTGAGCGGTGAGGCGCCGGTGCCGCCGTCGTGCCCGGAGATCTGAATCACATCGGCATTGGCCTTGGCCACACCGGCGGCAATGGTGCCGATACCGATCTCGGCCACGAGCTTGACGCTCACCTTGGCCGCCGGATGCACCTGATGCAGATCGTGAATCAGCTGGGCCAGATCCTCGATCGAATAAATGTCGTGGTGCGGCGGCGGTGAGATCAGGCCCACACCGGGCTTGCTGTTGCGCAGCCAGGCGATGTAGGGATCCACCTTGGGACCGGGCAGCTGCCCGCCCTCACCGGGCTTGGCGCCCTGGGCCACCTTGATTTCGAGCTGCCTGCCGCTGCGCAGATACTCGGGTGTGACGCCAAAGCGGCCCGAGGCGATCTGCTTGATCGCCGAGCAGGCGGTGTCGCCGTTGCGCAGGCCGTTGATGCTGGGCAGGGTGGCCGAGTGCCCCTGTGCATCAACGTCCTTGAGCACGTTGAAACGGGCCGGATCTTCGCCGCCCTCGCCGCTGTTGCTCTTGCCGCCGATGCGGTTCATGGCGACCGCCAGCACCTCGTGGGCCTCGCGCGAGAGGGCCCCCAGGCTCATGCCGCCGGTGCAGAAGCGGCTGCAGATGCTCTCGACACTCTCGACCTGATCAAGCGGCAGCGGCGCCGGCGCGGGCTTGAGCTCGAGCAGATCGCGCAGCGCTGTGACCGGCCTGTGCTCGAGCAGGGTGCGGTAAGTGTTGAAGTGGTCATAGCCAGGCCCCGCCTTGACGGCGGCATGCAGCGCCTTGGCCATTTCAGGGCTATTGAGGTGGTATTCACCGCCGCTGCGGTACTGCACAAAGCCCAGAAACTCAAGCTTGCTGCGGTTGAGCTCGGGGTAAGCCTTGGCGTGGATCGCCAGGGTTTCGCTGGCCAGTTCGGTCAGGCTCAAGCCGGCAACCCGGCTGGTGGTGCCTTTGAAGGCCAGTGCGATCAGATCGGCGCCGATGCCGATCGCTTCAAAGATCTGGGCACCGTGATAGCTGGCCAGCAGCGAGATGCCGATCTTGGAGAGAATCTTGCGCAGGCCGTCTTCGAGGGCCTTGCGCACATTGGCCTGGGTCTGATCGAGGCTGAGCGCCGGCAGCTTGCCGGTCTCGATCAGCTTCTGGGTGCGGGGGTGGGCCAGCCAGTGGCGGGTGGTCTCCCAGGCCAGCCAGGGGCACACCGCGCTGGCGCCGTAGCCAATCAGGCAGGCCAGGTGGTGGGTGCTCCAGCACTGGGCGGTCTCGACCACGATCGAGGCCTGCAACCTCAGACCGGCGGCCAGCAGGTGATGGTGCACAGCACCCACCGCCAGCAACGGCGGCAGAGCCGCGGTCGTGGCATTGATGCCGCCAGGCTGACCGTCAAGAGCGACGCGATCGGAGAGCACCAACAGGGCGCTGCCGCCGCGCACCGCGGCTTCGGCTTCGCGGCAGAGGCGACGCACGGCATCGTCGAGGCAGCTGGGGCCATCGGCCAGCGGCATCAAGGCTGAGAGCGTCGCCACAGCCAGGCCATGGCTGCCAAGGTTGGCGAGTTCAGCCTCATTGAGCACGGGGCTGGCCAGATGCAGCACGGGGCCTGAACCCGGCTCGGGCTTGAGGGCTGAACCGCGCACCCCCAGGTGCATCTCCAGGCTCATCACCAGCTTTTCGCGAAGCGGGTCAATCGGCGGGTTGGTGACCTGGGCGAAGCGCTGCTTGAAATAGTCGTAGAGCAGGTGAGGCTTATCGGAGAGCACCGCCAAGGGGATGTCATCGCCCATGCAGTACGTGGGCTCCTTGCCGGCACCGGCCATGTCTTCGATCACCAGCTCGAGGTCCTCGGCGCTGAAGCCCGAGGCCGTCTGCAGCTGCAGCAACGCGAAGTCACCGAGCAGGCGCTGCTGCTGCCAGGGCTGGGGGCTCTGGCTGCGGCGCAACTGCTGCAGCCAGGCGCTGTAGGGGTTGCGCGCGGCCGCCTCGGCCTTGACCTCCCAGTTGCGCAGCAGGGTGCCCGTATCAAGGTTGACCGCCAGCATCTGCCCCGGTCCCAGGCGGCCTTTTTCGACGATGCGGCCCTCGTCGAGCTCGACCACACCGGTCTCTGAGCCCATCACCACATAGCCGTCGCTGGTGATGCAGTAGCGCGCAGGGCGCAGCCCGTTGCGATCGAGCGTGGCGCCGACGTAGTGACCATCGGCAAACACCAGCAGAGCAGGACCATCCCACGGTTCCTGCAGGCAGGCGTTGTACTCGTACATGGCCCGGATCTCGGGGCGACCATCGAGCTCGGGCTGATCCCTGAACGCCTCCGGCACCAGGGTCAGCAGGCTGTCGGTGATCGGGCGGCCGCTGCGCACCAACAGCTCGAGCGTGGCATCGAGGTTGGCTGAATCACTGAAGGCCGAATTGACGAGTGGCCGCAGGTCGCTGGCGGCCTCACCCCAGACCTCTTCGAGATTGGCCTCGGCGGCACTGGCCCAGTTGATGTTGCCCAGCAGGGTGTTGATCTCACCGTTGTGACCGAGCAACCGCATCGGCTGAGCCAGGGGCCAGCGGGGCAGGGTGTTGGTGCTGAAGCGGCGGTGGTACACCGCAAAGCTGACGGCGAAGCGTTCGTCGCGCAGGTCTGCATAGAAGCGATGCAGCACTTCCGAACGCACCATGCCCTTGTACACAAGGGTGCGGCAGCTGATCGAGGCGAAATACAACGCACCCTTCGCCTCGCCCCAGGCCTCGCGGCTGCGGTCGACAGCACGGCGGCGCAGGCGGAACAACAACGCTTCGAGAGCGTCAGCCGCCGTGCCTGGAGCCGCCTGCAGCAGCCAGTGCTCGATGACCGGTGCGGTTTCACGGGCCATCGGCCCGAGCACCGAGGCATCAACCGGCACCTCGCGCCAGCCCAGGCTGGTCAGGCCAAGCGAGGCGGCCTCGCGCTCACAGAAGCTGCGGGCCTGGTCGCGGCGCCCTGCATCCACCGGGAGAAAGACCGTGGCCAAGCCCCGCAGCGTGCCGGCCGAGGTCGTTGCCGCCGGCCACACGGCTTCGAGATAGCCCCAGGGGATGGCACACAACACACCGGCGCCATCGCCGGAATCGCCATCGCCGCCGCAGCCACCGCGGTGCTCCATGCAGCCCAGGCCGCGCAGCGCCTGCTGCAGCACCCAGTGGCTGGCTTGGCCACCCAGATGGGCCAGAAATCCCACGCCACAGGCGTCCTTTTCACCAGCGACGGCCGCCGGTGCCGCGGTGTCGCGATGGGGCCAGGCAGGGGGAACAAAAGCAGGCATGAGCGACGTGTGGTCAGCAGCGAAGCAGCTCTGCCTCCCCAGCCGGAACCCCACTGGGAGATTCGATGGCGATGGCAGATCAACGATCCTAAGGATCCGCAGATCGCCGCTAAGTTGCTTCTCGAAAGGCTCAAGGCCACTGGGATCCCCTGGCCAGGCCATTGGATGCCTGTGGTCATGCTTCCTGTCTTCGGAACAGCACAACCACCGCCACCACCACTGCCACCGCCGCCACCACCCATTGCCGCTCCGGCAGCGACACCTCGGCCCCGCCAACCGCAAGTGCCCGCAGCGCTGCTGAGCGGCAGCGCGCTGCGCATCAATGGCCTGCCCCAGCGGGCACGCTGGCAGCTGCAGGGCCAGGCCAGGGCGCCCCAAGCCCTGTGGTTACCGCTGGAAGTGCTGCAGAACCAGCTGGGGGTCGACAGCCGCGCCAACAGTGACGGCGCTCTCAAACTCGAGTGGTTTGGTGACGAGCTGGTGGTTCCAGCCAGCGCCCAGCGCAGCCTTGACGATGAGGTGAGCATCGATGCCCGTGCCTTGCTTGTGAGCAAGGGCGTGCAGATCGATGTGCGCAACGGCGAGCTGAACCTGACGCTGAGCGCCCCCCAACTCGTCGGTGTGCGCAGCTCCAGCTCGGCCACCCAGCGCCGGATCGTGCTCGATCTCGCTGGGCCTGCCTTGATCCGCCGCGAGGGCAACAGCATCTGGCTGGGCATCGACAGCGCCCTGGCGCAACAAAGCGATCTGCGCGCCTTGGGGCTGAGCACCCGCACGAGCGATGGCGGTCTACGACTGAATGCAGCGCCAGCTGGGCTGCAGACGTTGTTCAGCCTGGGAGAACCGGCGCGAATCGTGATCGATCTGCCGCCTGCCGTTGGCTCCGACGGGCGCGCAGAAAACGGCGCGCCAAGCCAGCCCCAACAACCGCGTGACCCGCGTCTGCTGGCCCTGCTTGGCAAGGATCTGCAATGGGACCAGCAGGTGCGCGGCTCGGTGCGCCTCAATGCAGTTCGCCTGGACCCCCGCAACCCCACCCTGCAACTGAGGCCGCTCACACGCAGCACCGGCATGGAGGGTCTGAGTTCCTTGCAACAGCTCGCCGCCCAAGACGACGCCCTGGTGGCCATCAACGGGGGCTATTTCAACCGCGTCAGGCGCCTGCCCTTGGGAGCGCTCAAAGCCGATGGACGCTGGTACTCAGGGCCCATCCTCGGCAGGGGGGTGGTGGCCTGGGCTCCAGGCAGCATGCCGCGCTTCGGCCGCCTCAACCTCAGCGAGTGGCTCAGTGACAGCGCGGGCAACCGCTTGCCACTGGTCGTGCTCAACAGCGGTTACGTCCAGCGCGGTCTGAGCCGCTACACCGCCGACTGGGGGCCCAGCTATCGCGCCCTCAGCGGCAGCGAAAGCGCCGTGGCGCTGCGCAACAACACGGTGATCGCGCGCTACAGCCATGGGCAGCTCGAGCTTGGCGTGCCCCTGCGGGACGGCGAGACGTTGATCGTGGCCCGCGGCGGCAGCGAACTCCCCTGGGGCGAGGGCGAGCAGTTGAGTCTCAGCAGCAAGGCCAGCAGCGATCTGGCCCAGCTGCCCAATGTGATCGGTGGAGGCCCGCTGCTGCTGCAGGGCGGCCGCATTGTGCTCAACGGCAGTCAAGAAAACTTCAGCAGCGGCTTCCTGCGGCAGGGAGCCCCGCGCACGGTGATCGGCAGCGACGGCCGCCAGCTGTGGCTGATCACCCTCGAGGGCACCACCGATGCAGGCCCCAGCCTCAGCGAAACCGCCCAACTGCTGCTGCAGATCGGGCTGCAAGACGCGCTGAACCTTGATGGCGGCAGCTCGACAGGCCTGGTGATGGGCGGCGTGATGACGGTCAAAGGTCGCGGCGTGGCCGGGGCGGTGCATCACGGCCTGGGCGTGGTGCCTGCAGCGAGCCGAAGCCGCCGATCAGCTGGCAGAGTGCCGCGTGTTCTGGCAGCAACGCCCGGCCTCCAGCCATGACCAAAGGCCAAAGCCTGCAACTGAGTGCCGCGGCAGCAGCCGAACTGGGCCGGCAAGCGGCTGTGGCCGGCACCCCGGGAATGATGCACCTCGATTTGATCGAAGGCGGCTGTGAACGCTGGACGATCCGGCTCAGGCCTGGGCAGCTGGCCGGCGTTCCCGTTGGCCGCGGTGACGGGGTGACGGTCTACGCCCCTGAGCAACAGCAGGAGCAGCTTTGCGGTCTCAAACTTGATTACCGCAGCGATCTGAGCGGCGGCGGTTTCCTGGTCAGTCCACCTGAAGGATGGGTGACCTGTGCCTGCGGAGCTGCCTTCGGGCCGCGCAAGCCTGGGGGGACCACGACCCAGTAAGGTGGCGGATTGTCGCAATCGGTCGGATGACCGACGCGCGTCCTCCGACCCCGTAAGCCGACCCGTCTCCGGTCTTCGATGCCCACCATCCAGCAGCTGATCCGCACCGAGCGGCAGAGCCTGACCCGCAAAACCAAGTCACCCGCTCTGCGCGCTTGCCCCGAGCGCCGCGGGGTCTGCACCCGCGTGTACACCTCGACCCCCAAGAAGCCGAACTCGGCTCTGCGCAAGGTGGCCCGCGTACGCCTGACGTCAGGCTTCGAAGTGACGGCCTACATCCCTGGCATTGGTCACAACCTGCAGGAGCACTCTGTGGTGCTGATTCGCGGCGGCCGTGTCAAGGACCTGCCCGGTGTGCGCTACCACATCATTCGCGGCACCCTCGACACCGCCGGGGTGAAGGACCGCCGTCAGGCCCGCTCCAAGTACGGCGCCAAGACCCCGAAGGAGTGATCTCCTCCCACGGTTAAGCCCAGTCGCTGACCGCAACGATCGACGTTTTCACCCGACCATCTCAGGTTTATGTCACGCCGCAACGCCGCTGAAAAGCGCCCGATTCTTCCCGATCCTCAGTTCAACAGCCGTCTGGCCTCGATGATCGTGGCCAGGTTGATGAAGCACGGCAAGAAATCAACCGCGCAGCGCATTCTTTCGGACGCTTTCAGCCTGATTGGCGAGCGCACCGGTGGCGACCCCCTCGAGCTGTTCGAGACGGCCGTCAAGAATGCGACCCCCCTGGTTGAAGTCCGTGCCCGCCGGGTTGGCGGCGCCACCTACCAGGTGCCCATGGAAGTGCGCCAGGAGCGCGGCACGGCCATGGCCCTGCGCTGGTTGGTCAACTTCTCGCGAGCCCGCAACGGCCGCAGCATGGCCCACAAGCTGGCCGGAGAACTGATGGATGCTGCCAACGAAGCTGGCAGCGCCGTTCGCAAGCGCGAGGAAACTCACAAGATGGCCGAGGCCAACAAGGCCTTTGCCCACTACCGCTACTAATGCGCCGTGGGCCGGAGCCTCGGGCACTCCGGCCAGTTCACGGATATGAGCCCTGCCGAGCGCCGTTTCTTCCATGGAAACGGGACCGCTCTGTAGAGTGACGCCCGTTTTTTGCTTTCCCTCTCGGAGACCCCCTCGTGGCCCGCGCCTTTCCTCTGGAACGCGTCAGAAATATCGGTATCGCCGCTCACATTGACGCGGGTAAAACCACCACCACGGAGCGCATCCTGTTTTATTCAGGTGTGGTCCACAAGATGGGCGAGGTGCACGACGGTGCTGCCGTCACCGACTGGATGGAGCAAGAGCGTGAGCGTGGCATCACGATCACCGCGGCAGCCATCTCCACCAGCTGGAAAGATCACCGCATCAACATCATCGACACCCCTGGGCACGTCGATTTCACCATCGAGGTCGAGCGCTCGATGCGTGTGCTCGACGGCGTGATTGCGGTGTTCTGCGCCGTTGGTGGTGTGCAGCCCCAGTCGGAGACCGTGTGGCGCCAGGCAGATCGCTACAGCGTTCCCCGCATGGTGTTCGTCAACAAGATGGACCGCACCGGCGCCGACTTCCTCAAGGTCTACGGGCAGATCAAGGATCGCCTCAAAGCCAAGGCCGTGCCCATTCAGCTGCCGATCGGCGCTGAAGGCGAACTGAGCGGCATCGTCGATCTGGTCAAGAATCGCGCGTTCATCTACAAGGACGATCTGGGTAAGGACATCGAAGAGACCGATGTCCCCGCCTCGATGGCCGACCAGGTCGAAGAATGGCGCACGGTCCTAATGGAAGCCGTTGCCGAGACTGATGAAGAGCTGATTGAGCAGTTTCTCGACAAAGGAGAACTGAGCGAAGAGCAGCTGCGTAATGGCATCCGCGAAGGTGTCCTCAAGCACGGCCTGGTGCCGATGCTGTGTGGCTCAGCCTTCAAAAACAAAGGCGTTCAACTGCTGCTTGATGCAGTTGTCGACTACCTGCCGGCCCCCGTGGATGTGCCCCCGATCCAGGGTGTTCTGCCCGACGGCACCGAAGCGGTGCGCCCTGCCGATGACAACGAGCCGTTCAGCGCACTGGCGTTCAAGGTCATGGCCGATCCCTTCGGCAAGTTGACCTTTGTTCGCGTCTACTCAGGGGTGCTGCAGAAGGGCAGCTACGTCTCCAACTCGACCAAAGACAAAAAAGAACGCATCTCGCGCCTGATCCTGCTCAAGGCCGACGACCGCGAGGAAGTCGATGAGCTGCGCGCCGGCGATCTTGGTGCTGTTCTCGGCCTCAAGGACACCACCACCGGTGACACCCTTTGCGTTGACAGCGATCCGATCATTCTGGAATCGCTGTTCATCCCCGAACCGGTGATTTCGGTGGCTGTTGAGCCCAAGACCAAAGGCGACATGGAGAAGCTCTCCAAAGCCCTGCAATCACTCGCCGAAGAAGATCCGACCTTCCGCGTTTCGACTGACCCCGAAACAAGTCAGACCGTGATCGCTGGAATGGGCGAACTTCACCTCGAAATTCTTGTCGACCGCATGCTGCGGGAGTTCAAGGTCGAGGCCAACATTGGCGCACCTCAGGTGTCCTATCGCGAAACCATTCGCACCAGCTCCAAAGGCGAGGGCAAGTTCGCCCGCCAGACCGGTGGTAAAGGCCAGTACGGCCATGTGGTGATCGAAATGGAGCCCGGCGAGGCGGGTTCAGGCTTCGAGTTCGTCAACAAAATTGTTGGCGGCGTCGTGCCCAAGGAGTACATCGGTCCCGCCGAAAACGGCATGAAGGAGACCTGTGAATCCGGCGTCATCGCTGGTTTCCCCATGATCGATGTCAAGGTCACCATGGTCGACGGTTCATACCACGACGTCGACTCGTCGGAGATGGCGTTTAAGATCGCTGGCTCCATGGCCTTCAAGGACGCCGTCAAGAAGTGCAATCCCGTACTTCTTGAGCCGATGATGAAGGTGGAGGTCGAGATCCCCGAGGATTTCCTTGGTTCGATCATCGGCGACCTCTCCTCACGCCGGGGCCAGGTCGAAGGACAATCCGTCGACGACGGCACGTCCAAGGTCCAGTCCAAGGTGCCTCTGGCCGAGATGTTCGGCTACGCCACCCAGCTCCGATCCATGACTCAGGGTCGGGGTATCTTCTCGATGGAGTTCAGCCACTACGAGGAAGTTCCTCGCAATGTGGCCGAGGCCATCATTTCCAAGAATCAGGGCAAATCCTGATCTTCCCCAACCCCTTAATAACCCCCCCGATTCTTTACAACCATGGCTCGCGAGAAGTTCGAAAGGAACAAACCCCACGTCAACATCGGCACCATCGGCCACGTTGACCATGGCAAGACCACCCTCACCGCTGCCATCACCAACGTGCTGGCCAAGAAGGGCATGGCCAAGGCCCAGGCTTATGACCAGATCGACGGTGCTCCCGAAGAGCGCGAGCGCGGCATCACCATCAACACCGCCCACGTCGAGTACGAGACCGACAACCGCCACTACGCCCACGTGGACTGCCCCGGTCACGCGGACTACGTGAAGAACATGATCACCGGTGCTGCCCAGATGGACGGCGCCATCCTGGTGGTGGCCGCCACCGACGGCCCCATGGCTCAGACCAAGGAGCACATCCTGCTGGCCAAGCAGGTGGGCGTTCCTGCCCTGGTGGTCGCCCTCAACAAGTGCGACATGGTCGACGACGAAGAGATCCTCGAGCTCGTCGAGCTGGAAGTGCGTGAGCTGCTGAGCAGCTACGACTTCCCCGGCGACGACATCCCCGTGGTGCAGGTCTCTGGCCTCAAGGCCCTCGAAGGTGATGCCACCTGGGAAGGCAAGGTTGAAGAGCTGATGACCGCCGTTGACAGCTCCATCCCCGAGCCCGAGCGCGAAGTCGACAAGCCCTTCCTGATGGCTGTTGAGGACGTCTTCTCGATCACCGGTCGTGGCACCGTGGCCACCGGTCGTATCGAGCGCGGAAAGGTCAAGGTCGGCGAAGAGATCGAAATCGTCGGCATCAAGGACACCCGCAAGTGCACCGTCACCGGCGTGGAAATGTTCCGCAAGCTGCTCGACGAGGGCATGGCTGGCGACAACGTCGGCCTGCTGCTGCGCGGCATCCAGAAGGAAGAGATCGAGCGCGGCATGGTGCTGGTCAAGCCCGGCTCCATCACCCCCCACACCAAGTTCGAAGGTGAGGTGTACGTGCTCAAGAAGGAAGAAGGCGGCCGCCACACCCCCTTCTTCGCTGGCTATCGCCCGCAGTTCTACATCCGCACCACCGACGTGACCGGTCAGATCACCGCCTTCACCTCGGACGATGGCGCCAATGTGGAAATGGTGATGCCTGGTGACCGCATCAAGATGACCGGCGAGCTGATCTGCCCGGTGGCCATCGAGCAGGGCATGCGCTTCGCCATCCGCGAAGGCGGCCGCACCATCGGTGCCGGCGTGGTCTCCAAGATCCTCGATTGATCCTGATCCGGATCATCCGCTGATCTAGGGTTGAGGGGCAGAGCACACAGCTCTGCCCCCGTACCTTGACAACCGATTCCCCGGCGAAGCCATTGCCTTTGCCAACTGGTCTTGTCTCTGTCACCTGGCTGAGCGATTGCAGGGCCTTTTGACCCACCAATCTCCAGCCCTCAACGCTCTCCCTCCATGTCCACCGCCATTCCTCAGCAGAAGATCCGCATCCGCCTTAAGGCGTTTGATCGCCGCATGCTGGATCTGTCTTGCGAAAAAATCATCGAAACCGCTGATCACACAGCGGCCACTGCGATCGGACCGATCCCCCTGCCCACCAAGCGCAAGATCTACTGCGTGCTGCGCTCACCCCACGTGGACAAGGATTCGCGCGAGCACTTCGAGACCCGCACCCACCGCCGCATCATCGACATCTTCAGCCCGAGCTCGAAGACCATCGATGCGCTGATGAAACTCGATCTGCCCAGCGGCGTCGACATCGAAGTCAAGCTCTGATCCGGCAAGTCCAGAAGCGAGGGCCGCCGCCGCAGCGAACGGTAGCGGCCCTGTCGTTCCTAGGATCTGCCCACTCAACGGCATCGCCATGGCTGATCTGGCTGTCAGGGAATTACCGCTCTTCCCACTGCCGGATCTGGTGCTGTTTCCGCAGGAGGTGCTGCCCCTGCACATCTTTGAGCCGCGCTACCGCATGATGCTGCGCACGGCTCTGGCCGAGGACAAGCGGTTTGGTGTGATCCGCTGGGATCCCGAATCACGCTCAATGGCCAGCGTCGGCTGCTGCGCCGAAATCCTGCACTGTCAGACCCAGGACGACGATCGCAGCAATGTGGTCACCATGGGGCAACAGCGTTTTCGCGTGCTCGAGGTGTTGCGCGAAACCCCCTTTCGTCTGGCCATGGTGAGCTGGATCGAAGATGAGAGCACGGCGAGCCCCGATCAGCTCGAAACCCTGGCCGCCGAGGTCAAGCAGGCGCTGCGGGATGTGGTCGAACTGACGGGCAAATTGATCGGCAAACCAGCCTCGCTGCCGCAGGACCTGCCGGATCTGCCACGGGAGCTCTCGTTCTGGATTGGATCCCATCTCGCCGGGCCGGTGGCCGAACAACAGCAGACCCTGCTGGAGATCACCAACACCGAAGAGCGCCTCAGGCAGGAGTTCGAACTGCTCGATCACACCCGCCGCCAGCTGGCAGCTCGAACCGTTCTCAAAGACACCTTCACAACCACCTGAGCCGCATCACCCCATGAGCCGGGCCTTCATCGACAGCAGCAGCGTTGCCCAGGCCTACGACAACTGGACCAATGACGCGCTGCTCGAGCGGCTCTGGGGCGAGCACATCCACCTGGGCTTTTATGGGGATCCGCCGCGCCGGCGCGATTTCAGAGCGGCCAAGCACGATTTCGTGCATGAGCTGGTGCGCTGGAGCGCCCTGGTGCAGCTGCCACCTGGCTCAACAGTGCTCGATGTGGGCTGCGGCATCGGCGGCAGCGCGCGCATTCTGGCCGCCCACTACGGCCTTGACGTCCTGGGGATCAGCATCAGCCCTGCCCAGATCGCCCGGGCTCAGGCGTTAACCCCGGCTGAACTGGCGCCCCGCTGCCGTTTTGCGGTCATGGATGCGCTCGATCTGCAGCTGGCTGATCAGAGCTTCGACGCGGTCTGGAGCGTCGAAGCCTGCCCCCACATGGCCGACAAACAGCGCTACGCCGATGAACTGCTGCGGGTGCTCAAACCTGGCGGACGCCTCGCCGTCGCTGACTGGAACAGGCGCGACGCATCAGTGACCCCAATGACCAGGCTCGAGCGCTGGGTCATGCGGCAGCTGCTCGACAACTGGGCCCACCCCGAATTTGCCTCCATCGAAAGCCTTCAGGCCAATCTGCAGCTCAGCCCCTATGCAGCAGGCATGGTCATCGAAACTGGCGACTGGAGCCGCGCCACCTTGCCCGCCTGGGTTGATTCGATCCTCGAGGGTGCACGCCGCCCCGCTGCCGTGCTGGGCCTGGGGCCCAGAGGCCTGCTGTTGGGGTTGCGCGAGATCCCGACCATCCTGCTGATGCACTGGGCTTTTGCCACTGGCTTGATGCGCTTTGGGGTGTTTCGCGGCCAGAAACCGGCCTGATCAGGCCTCTTGATGCAAGGGGTAGGCGCCAAACAGCGCCAGGTGCTCGCACAACGGCCTCAGGTCGTCGAGCACCGCCGCCAGGGCCTGGGCATCAGCAGCCGGGGCGCCGAGCTCAAGATCAACAAAAAAGATGTATTCCCCCATCTCCCGTTTCGAGGGCCGTGATTCGATGTGGGTCATGTTGAGCTGGAGGCGCTCGAAGCAGGCCAGCGCCTCGAGCAAGGCGCCCGGCCGATTGGCATGCAGCGAGAACGCCAAGCTGGCCCAATCACCCTGGGCTGCGCGCGGTGCGCGGCGCAGCAGCAGGAAACGGGTGCAGTTGCCTGCCACATCGTTGATCGGATGCGCTAACACCTCAAGGCCATGCTCGCGGGCCGCCTCAAGCGAGGCCACCGCAGCGCGAAAGCGGCTGCCGCGCACCAAACGGGCCGCCTCGGCAGTCGAGCTGGTCGGCAATTGCAGGGCGTTGGGCAGCTGGGCCTCGAGCCACTGAGCACACTGCGCCAGCGCCTGGGGATGGGACAGCACTTCGCTGATGCCCTCGAGGGGTCCGCTACCGAGCAGGGCATGGCGAATCGGCAGCACCAAAGCCCGGCTGACGCTGAGATCGGCATGCTCCCAGAGGGCATCGAGAGCCGCGGTGACTCCACCTTCGACCGAGTTTTCGACAGGCACCACAGCCGCATCGCAATGCCCCCCAGCCAGGGCAGCCACCACAGCACGAATGCTCTGCTGGGGCAGCAAGGCTGTCTCGCTCCAGCCTTCAAGCTCGCTCAGGCGCTGGGCTGCCTGTTCGCCGTAGGTGCCGCTGGGTCCAAGAAAAGCAACGCGCATGGGAGCAAGCGGCCGGTAAATGCGGGGGCCATCGATAGGATCATGCCGCCTCGGCCAGCTGGCCATGCCCTTGGCCTTTTGCGCCAGCCAGCAACTGAATCTGGCGGTCAGGCGCAACGCCCAGCATCTCGAGGCGTACCTGCAGCAAGAAGAGCGTGTCGTCAGCGCGCTGCTCGATCCCAGTCAGCTCGAGCCGATCGGAGCCGGCCACTACCGCTACACGGTCAGCCAGTTGCAGGTGTTTCAGCTGCGCATTCAACCGGTGGTTGATCTGCAGACCAAAATCGAGCAGGGGCGCCTGGAGCTGCGGGCCAGCGATTGCCGCCTGGAAGGGCTGGGGGTGGTCGATGACTTTGCGCTGACCCTGAGCTCGTGGCTGCGGGCCACAACCGCAGGACTCGAAGGTGAAGCGACCCTCTCGGTTGAAGTCTCCCAGCCGCCGCTGCTGCGCCTGATTCCGGCAGCCGTGCTCGAGGCCACGGGCCATTCACTGCTGGCTGGCATCCTGCTGGGCATCAAAGCCCGCGTGGGTGCCCAGCTGATCAACGATTTTGAGCAGTGGCTGCAGCAGGAGAGATCTGCAGCTGGGCCTGCGCTTGGAGTTTCCCAAGAAAACTGAGTCGATGCAGGGGGCTGGGGCCCTGGCATGCGATCGCGCTGCGGTGCTGCGCCGTGCCATAGCCGGCATGGCGCTCAAGGCCATAACCCGGATAGCGCGCGGCCAAACGCGTGATCAGCGCATCACGCGCCTGCTTGGCCAGCACGCTGGCGGCGGCGATCGCCAGGCAATGCAGATCGCCCGCCACCAGGGTGCATTGCCGGCCAGACCACAGGCGCAGCGGCAATGTGCCATCAACAAGCAGCAACTGGGGCTGCCAGCTGCGCCGCTGCAGCGCCCTGAGCATCGCCAGCTCCGTGGCCATGCGGATGCCCAGACGATCGATCTCAGCGGCTGACGCCTGTCCCAGGGCCGCCCGGTCGGCCAACTGCAGGATCTGGGGGACCAGGGCAGCACGCCGCCTGGCCGTCAGCCGCTTGCTGTCGGTCAGGCCTGCTGCGGCCAGCGGCCCGTGGGCAGAGGCCGGCAGTTGGACCGCAGCGGCAAAGACGGGGCCAAACAGGGCCCCGCGGCCCACCTCATCGACCCCGACGCACAGGCCAGGATCGATGCCCTGGTACGGGTCATTCACTCGCCGAAGATCGGCGGCGGCGGCGGCGGGGCTCAGAGTCGGTGTCAGCCCCAGGCTCGCTGACGGGTTCGGCAGAGGCCTGAACCGCCGGCTCAGGGTCACGGCTGGGCACCGACACGGTGATCACAGGGATCTCGGCTTCATTGCCGCTGCTCTCAGGCAGGGGGGTGATTTCGACAGGCCGGCTCTCGGAAGCGGGCAATGCATCGGCCGTGCCGCGTCCGCCGCGGCGACGCCGGCGGCCACCGGCTGCAGCCAGTTGAGCCTTGGCCTCATCGACCACCGCAGCAGGATCTTCACCAGGGCGCACAACACGCACCAACAGGTTGTCGCTTGGGGGCTGGGAGTCGAGCAGCAACGCCGGGCTGAGGCCCAGCCAGCCGTACACCAGCTCCTGGGCTGGCTCCATGGGAACCGCGACCACATCAAGCTCGGGGCGTCGGGGCCCGCCGATTTGCTCAGAGCTGCCGGCTTCAGCGGGGGCGCTCTCGAGCCCACCGGCCTCGACAACAGGACCGTCGCTGACACCGGCATCCACACCACCGCGGCCGCCACCGCGGCCACCGCGTCGGCGGCGGCCACCCGCCTCACCCCCTGCGGGACTGAGCACCTCGGAGCGGGCAGAAGCGGCAGAGCGCACCAAACCTGTGCTGGTGGCCAGCGGCTGCAGGGTGTCCATGCCCGGCAGAACGGCGACATGGCCCAGGCCACCGCAGCTGGGGCAAGCCCGTCCAAACAGTTCGTAGATGTTCTGACCCTGACGCTTACGGGTCAGCTCCACCAGACCGAGTTCGGTGATTGAGGCGATCTGGGGCCGGGCTGCGTCATGGCGCACGGCCTGGGTGAAGTGCTCAAGCAGCTGCAGCTGATCGCGCCTGGAGTCCATGTCGATGAAATCGACAATGACCACACCCCCGATGTTGCGCAGCTTGAGCTGACGGGCGATCTCAACGGCCGCCTCCGAGTTGGTCCACAGCACGGTTTCGCGTGCATTGGCCGAACGGGTGAAGGAGCCTGAGTTGACGTCGATGACCGTCAACGCCTCGGTCGGCTCAATGATGATGTAGCCGCCCGAGGGTAGGTCCACCCTGGGTTTCAGGGCATCGCGTATCGCCGCGTTGACCTTGTAGTGCTCGAGAAGCTCGCTTGATTCGCGGTGGCACTCGACCACCGGGCTGCTTGGATCAGCGCCCAGAAAGCTGGTGACGCGGCCAACAGCCTCGGCGCTGTCGACCACCACGCGGCGCACCTCAGGGTTGAAGTGATCGCGCAGGATGCGATGAATAAAATCCTCGTCGCGGTTCAACAACACCGGCGGGTTGGCCGTTTCGGCTGCGGCTTGGATGCCCTCCCACTGCCGAAAGAGCGCCTCAAGATCGTCGATCAGCAGCTCTTCACTAACGCCTTCGGCTTCGGTGCGGATCAGCAGTCCTGAACCGGGTGGTTTGATCAAGACGCCGAGGGCGCGCAGACGGTTGCGCTCAGTTTCGCCGTTGATGCGGCGCGAGATGTTGACCCCTTGGCCATGGGGCTGCAGCACCAAGAAGCGGCCCGGCAGGGTCAGATTGCCCGTCAGGCGGGGACCTTTGGTGCCCGTGGGCTCCTTCATCACCTGCACCAGAACTTTCTGGCGTGGTTCGAGCAGCTCGGTGATCCCGGCGCCACCTTTTTTGAGCTTCAGGGGGCCCAGGTCGGTGATGTGGATAAAGCCATTTTTTTCGCTTTCGCCAATGTTGACGAATGCAGCGTCAATACCTGGGAGAACATTTTCAACCGTTCCCAGATAGACATCACCGATCTGGTAGCGCCCCTGGGCAACAATCAATTCATCAACGCGCTCATCGGTGAGAACCGCGGCGATCCGCAGTTGCTCAGCAATGACGATCTGCTGTGGCATGGAGGAATCGGTCAGCGCTGGTGCGCTGAACTGGCAAAGGGAAATGCGACGTGAACAGCACTGCTGGGGAGCGCTGGATTGGACGGAAAATTCTTGTAGGCAAGGCGAGAGCGGGCTCGTCTTGGTGCCTTGTTACTGGGCTGATCTGAGCAGCGATGTGAACTCTTGGCCTCTTGGCCAAAATCACTGTCGTGTGGTGCCGGTACAACAGCCACCCGAAAGTCAGATGAAATCAGAACTTCGAGAACGCTGTTGAGTCCTTGAACTCCAATCTGGCGATGGCATCAGCGATCGGCGGAGCGATCGACTGGCAACCAGGAGAGGTCTTGGCTTAACGGCAAATTAGCACGCGCGAAGCAGCAGCGCCTCACGCCGCACCGCCCCAAGCGTCAACGGCACATCGAGCTGCTGGGCCAGCCAGTGCTGAATCTGCTGGGGTCTGATGCTGCGGCCCATGGGGTCGATCGCCACCAGCGCGCGCAAGGCAACCGGTTGCGTGGCATCAGCTGCAGGCACCACGGCCAGCTCCAGCAGATCGGGGCGACAGTCGCGCTGACGCGGCCTGCCTTTCTTGTCGGTGTCGTGCCAGATCAGACTGCTGGTGGCAAGCAAGGCATCAACAGCCTGCTGCCAGGACGGCGGCGAGGCTTGAGGCGACTGGACGCCCAGGCAAAAGCTCCACTGGGCCGAAACCAGCTGCTGCGAAAGACTGGGGCCGAACACGGGCACCTCTGCGGCTGAAAGGAGCTGAAATTCAGAGGGGAGCTCACCCTGGAGCCTTGCACGCACCTGCTGTGGATCGATGGGCTCTGTGAACTCCAGATCCAGCCACTCGCCCAGACCCTCAACACCCAGGGGCAGCGACAGCGCCAGTTGCAGCCGTGGCAGTGGGTGAAAGCCGCCGGTGAAGCTCACCGGCAGACCCGTGCGCCGCAGGGCCCGCTCCAGCAGGCGCAGGGTGTCGAGGTGGCTGATCAGGGCCAGCGAGCCCGTCTTGGCAAAGCCCATGCGCAGCCGGAACACCCGCTCGCTGGCCGGGGCCCTTTGGGGCAGGGCCGGTGGAACCTGTGGTGGGGCGATCACCACGTTGTGGCCCAGCTCGGGCCCGCAGACACCGCAGCTGCTGCAGCCTTCAAACGAGCAATCAGGCACCACCGCTGCCGCCAGGGCGCGTTGAAGATCTTCAGCCAGCCAGCGCTTGTCGAGCCCCGAATCGATGTGATCCCAGGGCAGGCTCTGGCGGCAGAAGGCCTCCAGATCATCTGCACTGAGGGCCTCGGTGGCGCTCCAGGAGCCCATCTCGAGAGCCCGGTAGCGGCCGCCAAGCCCAGCGGCCTCGATAGCGCCGCTCCAGGCGTTGTGGCTGCGCTCGGCCGACTCAAACCACGAATCCATGCCCGCCCCGGCGCGCCAGGCCGCCTCAATCACCGGGGCGACGCGGCGGTCGCCGCGACCGATGAAGTCTTCGATTGCCGAGAGCCGGATATCGGTGAAATTGGTCTTGATGCCGCGCAGCTGGCGCAGGGCGCCCTTGAGCAGCTGCTGGCGGCGCTCAAATTCGGCGGTGCTGACGCTGTGCCACTGAAACGGGGTGTGGGGCTTGGGGGTGAAGTTGCTGATCGTCAGATTCAGCGACAACCGCCCCAGATCAGCGCACTGCTGCTGCAACGTGCGGCAGGTTTCGGCGATGCCGAGCACATCGGCGTCGGTTTCACCCGGCAGCCCGATCATGAAATAGAGCTTGACCTTGCGGTAGCCCTGGCCCATCGCTGTGCGAATGCCAGAGAGCAGATCGGCATCGGTGAGCCCCTTGTTGACGATGTCGCGCAGGCGCTGGGTACCGGCCTCGGGAGCAAAGGTGATGCCCCCCTTGCGCGCCCCGCCCATGATGTGGGCCACGTTGGCGTCAAAGCGGTCAACCCGCTGGCTAGGCAGCGTCAACGTCACGTTCTGATCGGCCAGGCGGTTGCGCAGCTCCACCCCCACCGCCGGCAGGGCCAGGTAGTCGCTGCAGCTCAACGACAGCAGCGAAAAGTCGCTGTAGCCGGTGCGGCGCATGCCCTCTTCAACCGCCTCGACCACCGCCTCAGGTTCGACGTCGCGGGCCGGGCGGGTGAGCATGCCCGGCTGGCAGAAGCGACAGCCGCGGGTGCAGCCGCGGCGGATCTCGACCGTGAGCCGGTCGTGCACGGTTTCGATGTGGGGCACCAGCCCCATGGCGTAGTGGGGCATGGGCGTGGCCGTGCGGCGCTGGATGCGCGCCGGGACGCCGCTCTGGCGCGGCACCACGCTCACCCCATCGGCGCCGGGGGCATAGAGCGCCGGCACATACACCCCGGGCACCTGGGCCAGATCGCGCAGCAACGCGCGGCGGCTCAGGCCGGCGGCCCGGCCTTGCGCCACCACCAGGCCGATCTCGGGCAGCAGCTCTTCGCCATCGCCCAGGGCGATGAAATCAAAGAAGGCGGCGAAAGGCTCGGGGTTGCTGGTGGCGGTGGGCCCACCGGCAAAAATCAACGGCGGGGCATCCGGGTGATCCAGCGGCAGATCACCGCGATCGGCAGCCCGAATCGGGATGCCAGCCAGGTCCAGCATCTCGAGGATGTTGGTGCCCCCCAGCTCGTAGCTGAGCGAAAAGCCCAGGATGTCGAAGGCGCTGAGCGGCCGCCGACTCTCGACCGCAAACAGGGGCACGCTGCGCTCCCGCAGCCGCGCCGCCAGATCAGGAGCCGGCAGATAACTGCGGTCGCACAGCTGGCCGGGAACGCTGTTGAGGATCGAATAGAGAATGATGTGGCCGCTGTTGCTGGCGCCCACCTCGTAGACCTCGGGGTAGGTGAGCGCCCAGCGCACCTTGGCGCTGGACCAGGCCAGGTCCCAGTCGCGGGGTGCGACGCCGCGCTCATTGCCCAGATAGCGGGCCGGCTTGCTGATCGACAGATCGATCAGGGCGTCAAAGTCGATCGGAGCGTGGGCACGGCTCGCGGCAGATTGGGCAACGGTCAAACGCGAGAGCGGCCTGACGCCGGCAGCGAGGCTGTTCTGATCGTATGCAGATTCGTGGTTGCAGACCTCAAGGCTCACGCACAGCAGGGCTCAGTCCCATCTGCCGCGCCTGCCGCCCAAAAGCGCGGTCAAAGCTGACAAGGGCCAAGCAACCCTCGCTGCGCAGCAGGTGCAGAGCATCGGCAAAGTCGAGGCCCTGGGCATACCAATCGAGGGCCTGCCGCACCTGCTCCTCCTGCTCCAGATGCAACTGGCGGATCTGGAGCAGGCCCCTCAGGGCGCGAATGATGGCTTCGCGCGGCAGCTGGTAGGCACCCCGCAGCACCCATTCGAGCTCGAGCACCACAGTGATCGGCACGAAACAGGCAGGACTGGAATCGATCAGCTCGGCGACGCGAGCCGCCTGCTGCGGATCGTCGTTGGTGAGCAGGCGCACCAGCAGGTTGGTGTCGAGGGCGACCGGCAGGCTCATGCTCAGCCCTTGGTGGCATAGAGGGCCGGATCCATCCGCTCCAGCGGAACGGACTCACCCTGGTAGCCCGTGCAGCCGATCAGGGCCTGAGCACTGGCCGTTTTGTCCTGCGTCTGCGGAACAAGATGCAGCCCATCGGGCTCGAGGCTGAGCGCCAGCCGGTCGCCGGCACGCAGGCCCAACAACTGACGCAACCTGGACGGAATCACCAGCTGCCCCTTGGAAGACAGCGTCAGCAGCGCATCCATCGCAGCAGCCCCCAAGACAACGCTTACCAGCGTAAGCCAGTGGCGCACAGTGGGCGCCACCCCGCCATAGGACAATCGCCGCCAGTGTCAACGGGCCCGGCGGCGGCCCCTCGCAGGCGATGGCCCAGGTCAACGGCAACTACCTCAAGCTCAAGGCGGGCTACCTGTTTCCCGAAATCGCCCGGCGGGTCAAGGCCTTTAGTCAGGCCAACCCAACCGCGCCGATCATTCGTCTGGGCATCGGCGATGTGACCGAACCGCTGCCCGAGGCCTGCCGCAGTGCCATGAAGGCCGCCATTGACGAGATGGGAACCCGCAAGGGCTTCCATGGCTATGGCCCCGAGCAGGGCTACCTGTGGCTGCGCGAGGCGATCGCCCAGCACGACTTTGTGGCGCGCGGCTGCCAGATCTCCGCTGAGGAGATCTTCGTCTCCGACGGCAGCAAGTGCGACAGCGCCAACATTCTCGACATCCTGGGCGAGGGCAACCGCATCGCCGTGACCGATCCGGTGTATCCGGTGTACGTGGACAGCAACGTGATGGCGGGCCGCACCGGCGAGGCCGACAGCTCCGGCCAGTACGGCGGCCTCACCTACCTGCCGATTAGCGCCGAGAACGGCTTCACCGCCCAGATCCCGGCTGAGAAGGTGGATCTGATCTACCTCTGCTTCCCCAACAACCCCACCGGCGCCGTCGCCACCAAAGAGCAGCTCAAGGCCTGGGTGGATTACGCCCGCGCCAACGACTCCCTGATCCTGTTTGACGCGGCCTACGAGGCCTTCATTCAGGACCCCTCGCTGCCCCACTCGATCTACGAGATCGAGGGAGCCCGCGAATGCGCGATCGAGTTCCGCTCGTTCTCCAAGAACGCCGGTTTCACCGGCACCCGCTGCGCCCTGACCGTGGTGCCCAAGGGGCTCATGGGCACCGCCGCCAATGACGAACGCGTTGAGCTGTGGGGCCTGTGGAACCGCCGTCAGTGCACCAAGTTCAATGGGGTGAGCTACATCGTGCAGCGCGGCGCCGAGGCGGTGTACAGCCCCGAAGGCCAGGCCCAGGTGAAGGCGCTGATCGCCTTTTACATGGAGAACGCTGCGATTATTCGCCGCGAGCTCACAGCCGCTGGCCTGTCGGTCTATGGCGGCGAGCAGGCCCCCTACGTGTGGATCAAGACGCCGGCAGGCATTGACTCCTGGGGCTTTTTCGATCAGCTGCTGGGCCAGGCCAACGTGGTAGGTACCCCCGGCAGCGGCTTCGGCGCCGCCGGCGAAGGCTATTTCCGGCTGTCGGCCTTCAACAGCCGCGAGAACGTGCTCGAAGCGATGCGCCGCATCAAGGCAGCGCTGGCGGCCTGAGCAACAGGCTCGCCATGCCTGAGGCGCTCCGTAAACTGCCAGCTCCGCAAGCCGGTTCTGCGTTGATGCCCCGCTCGGTTGTTGCCACCCAGACCCCAAGCCGCGACAGCGGCGGCGCTGCGGTCATGGAGAAGGCGCCCGAGCGGGTGCGCAAACCGTCACCGCGCTACAAGGTGCTGCTGCACAACGACCCGGTCAACTCCATGGAGTACGTGGTCGTCACGCTGCGGCAGGTGGTGCCCTCACTCAGCGAGCAGGACGCCATTGCCGTCATGCTCGAGGCCCACAACACCGGCGTGGGGCTGGTGATCGTCTGCGACCTAGAGCCCGCCGAGTTCTATTGCGAAACCCTCAAAGCCAAGGGCCTCACCAGCACCATCGAACCTGAGGAGTGAGCCCATGGGCAGCCAAGACGCCGCTCCACGGGTCCATTGGTGGGGCACGCTGCTCTACGTGCCTCTGCTGTATGGGCTGGGCTGGCTGACCAGCAGGCCTCTGCTGCTGCTCGCCCCCGGCTGGCGAGCCGATCAGGTGGACCTCGCCGGGCTCGCTGTCTCGCTACTGCTGCTGCTGCTGTCGCTGCCGCTGCGGCTACGGCGCGTGTGGGGCGATGGGCATCCTTGGCAACGGCTGGGGGTCGCAGCCATGGGGTGGACGCCGTTGGCTGGCGCGCTGCTGCGCGGGTTGCTCAAGGCCCTGCTGCTGCTGGCACCGCTCACGCTGCTGCTGCTGGCCTCTGGCCAGGCCCGCTGGCTGGGGGATCTCAGCGGTGGCGCGCTGGCCAACGCCATCGCGTTGCTGCTGGGTGTGGGCTTTGCCGAAGAGCTGCTGTTTCGCGGCTGGCTATGGGGTGAGCTGGAGCTGCTGGTCGGACGCCGCCGCGCCCTGCTGGCCCAGGCCGGCATCTTTGCGCTGCTGCATCCCTGGTATCGCTTGCCTGGCCTGTCGGCTTTGGCCCTGCTGGGTGGCCTCACCCTGCTGGGTCTGGTGCTGGCGCTGCAACGGCGCGCCGACGGCGGGCTGCTGTGGGGCGCCATCGGCATGCATGGGGGCCTGGTGGGTGGCTGGTTTGCCCTGCAGAACGGCCTGATCGAGCTGTCACCCGCCGCACCGGCCTGGTTGCTGGGCCCTGGGGGGGCCAACCCCAATCCGATCGGCGGACTGTTCGGCATGCTGGGCCTGCTCACCCTGCTGTGGGTTCGGCGCCGCTATCGTGACTGATAGCAGCCAAGAACCATTGGCACAGGTCCTGATCAGGCAGCTTGACGCTGATGTTGTCGAGCGGCTGCGCCGCAAGGCCAAATGTCGTGGCCTCTCGCTCGAGCAAAGCCTGCGGGACCTGCTGACTGAAGCGGCCCGCGAACCCCAACAACACCTTGAAGAGCTCGCCCATCTGCGCCAGCAGACGTTGCCGAAAGGCCGAGATCTCAATGTCGCCGAGCTGATCCGCAGTGCCCGTGAACAGCGTTGAAGATCGCCTCTGGGTGCTCGATGCTTCGGTGATGTTTGGCTGGTTCGCCGCATGCCCGACCAGTGACGCCGCCGTTGCCGTGCTGGAGCAGACGCAGACAACACAACGCCTTGCACCAGATCTCGCTCTGATCGAGCTGGTGAATGCTGGCTGGAAAAGCCATCGCGCTGGTGCCATCACCACTGACCAGTGGCATGCCATGGCCAAACTGACGCCCGATCTGCTGGGTGAAGTCGTAAGCAGCACACGCGCGCTGTTGCAAACAGCCCTGCGCTGGTGCGAGCGATTGGACCACCCTGCTTACGACTGCCTGTATCTGGCCTTGGCCGAGCAGCGTCAGGCCACCTTGATCACAGCCGATCAACGCCTGCTCAAGGTGATCGCCGCTGTGGACGGGGCCAGACACCTGGCCATTGGGCTTCAGACCTGGTCATACCGCTGAGGCTGGGTTGATCCACAAGGCTCAGCGCACCGCGGTCGCCAGGGCGCGGCGGCCCTCGAGCGGCGCATGCAGGGCCGCATCGAGCGGGGCACAGCCGTAGTCACGCTCGAGCAGCGCCATCACCGTGCGGCCGAAATCGCCGGGATTGGTGTCGAACGCCTCCAGACAGATGCGGCCGAAGGTGCGGCCCATGGGTTCGGGATTCCAGAGCAGCTTGCGCGCCGTCCAGGGCAGCATGCTCATCGGGTTGTAGCCGGGCTGGATCAGCCCCTGCTCAAAGCCGTACTGCTCGAGATGGGTGTGGGGCTGCAGGCCGATGAAGAAGATCGCCGGCTCTACCTTGTCGGGGCCAAAGATGCGCTCCAGCTCGCGGTGGTAGGCGACGGTCTGGGCGATCGTCTCGGGCCGCTCGTCGATCACGTTGAACGAGTAGTTGACCGAAACGTGCTCGTCGAAACCGGCGGCAGCCAGCAAGCGGCAGCTCTCGAGCACGGTGCGCAGGTTGTAGCCCATGCGCATCTTGCGCACGAGCTCCTGGGAGCCTGAGGTGATGCCGATCTCGAAGTAGCTCATGCCGCTTTGCACCATCAGCTCGGCAAGCTCGCCGTCGAGGTTGTCGGCGCGGATGTAGGCGGCCCAGCGGATGTCGGTCATGCCCGCCGCCAGGATCGCCCGCAACAGCGCCTTGGCATCCTCGATGTAACGCCGCGCCGGGATGAACTGGGCATCGGTGAACCAGAAGCCCCGTACGCCGCGCTCGTACAGCTGGCGCATCTCGGCGACGACCTCGTCGACCGGGTTGACGCGCACCGCCTTGCCTTCAATCACGGTGTAGACGCAGTAGCAGCAGTTGTGCGGGCAACCGCGCTTGGTCTGCACGCCAACGTAGAAATCACCGCCGTCGAGGTACCAGCTCAGCTGGGGCCAGATCGACTCGATGTAGCCGTAGTTGACAGCGGTTTTTTCGAGTGGCGCGGGCTGCTCGTGAATGAGACCGGCACGGGCCGCCTCGCCGGCCACATAACAGCGTTCAGCGGCGATCGACTCGCCGCGGATCAACTTCTCGAGCAGGGATTCCCCCTCCCCCACCGACACCACCGTGCCGGCAGGGAGGCTGCGGCCCAGTTGCTCGTAGAAGACGCTGACCGCGCCGCCGCCAAGCACCGCGCGGGCGCCCGGTTCAAAGCGTCGGGCCCGCCGCAGCCCGCGCCGCAGCAGCCGCAGGTTGCGCCACAGCTCGCCGTAGTGGCTGGCCATGAGCTGTGCGCCGCCAAGCGCACCGCGCAGCCGCTTGAGCGGATTGCGCGCGTAGAACACCTCAAAGGAGTTCTGCAGCGGATTGCCGCCACGTCCGTCGACTGGGGCGTAGATCTGAATGTCGCGCCACGAAAACACCAGCAGGGTCGGCCTGAACTGCTCGACCGTGGCCAGCAAGACCCTCTCAACATCGAGCAGGGGCAGGGCCGCTAAATCGAGCAGGCGCTGCTCAAGCTGCGGGAACTGCTTGTGCAGGTGGTCGGCCAGATAGATCGGCCCCACCGGAAAGATCGGATTGCACGGCAGCCGCACCAGCAGCAGCCGCTGATCCAGGCGCGGTTGGGGAGCTGAGATTGGGGCCGTCACCGCGTCGCGCTCCACATCGGCTCAGAGGCCGGACGCTAACAAGCCTGATTCAAACGCCGCCTGGAGGTTCTGGCGCAGGGCAAGCGCCCTGGCACGCAGTGCCGCCGGCAGCCCCGCGAACCAGCCGTCATGCACGCACAGACGCGGACGCAGCTGCCAGCCCGCCCGCTCCAGCTGCTCGGCCAGCTGGGCAGGGCTGGGCTGGGGCCAGCAGGGATTGATCACATCGGTGAGATCAATCCCGCCCAGATCGTCAATGCCAGCCTCCAGTGCAGCGATCAGCTGCGACGGCGGCCACAGGTTGGGCGGCAGCTGCAGGTGCACCTCGGGCGGCAGGATCTGCCGCGCCTCGGCAATCGTGAGCAACATGTCTGAGGTCTCGGCAGCCGAGAGTGGCGTGGCCTGTTCTGCGCTGCCACCCGGCCGCCAGGGCTGCAGGATCACCTCCTGCAGATGCCCCCACTGGCGCTGCAGCAAAGCCAGCAGCTCGAGCGCCTCAAGGCGCTGCTGCAGGGTCTCGCCCAGGCCGATCAGCAACCCTGTGGTGAAGGGGATCCCCAGCCGCCCGGCCTGCTCAAGCTGCCCCAAGCGGGACGCCAGGGTCTTGCTGGGCGCGCGGCGGTGGGCCAACTCATAAGCGGGGCCAAGGCCTTCGAGCATCAACCCCATCGAGGGGTTCAGCCGCGCCAGGGTCGCCATCTCGCCGCGCCGCAGTGGCCCTGCGTTGGTGTGAGGTAGCCGACCGTGCTGCAAAGCCAACAACGAGAGGGCCCGCAACCTCGAGAACCAGGCCAAGCGATCGGGCGCCGCCGGATCCACCTCGCCACTGAGCAAGAGCACCTCAAAGGCCGCCGGTCGCGCGCTGAGCTCGGCGCTTGCCTGCTGATCGCTGAGCCAGTCAGCGGCCCCGATCGCTTGGCGAAAACTGCAATAGCTGCAGGCGTTAAAGCAACCGCGCGTTGGCACCACGGTGACGCTGGGGCTCCAGGTGACAACGCGGCTTCGAGGTGACATGGCTGGCGGCAGGGATGGCGGAGCGCATCCCATGGAACCCAGGGACCATCCTCCCGGCCCACGCCCACCCAACATCAGCCGAACTGATGGGTCTGATTGGCAGCGCTGATGGGCCCTGGGCCGCGGCCCTTCAC
>Ga0194130_10000511_pt1 | contig 72286 bp, 64 predicted proteins | sample TA2KigsurfametaG_FD_160084 | JGI IMG/M metagenome (GOLD analysis project Ga0194130, IMG submission 160084) | Freshwater microbial communities from Lake Tanganyika, Tanzania - TA2015050 Kigoma 12 surface | ecosystem: Environmental > Aquatic > Freshwater > Lake | place: Tanzania: Lake Tanganyika...
GCTAAAGATAATTTTTAATCTTTGGCAAGCTATCAAGCAATTGTTGATTTACCTCTTTCAATAATACAGTCGATCGTGCATCTTGTTTCTTAATTAGCTCCTCTTGATAATTTAAGGAACTGGTAACGTACAAGTTGCTTTCCAATAAACTGGCTGGAACACTAAGAAGAGATAGACACAGAAAGGTCAGATAGAGCAATAAAAGTAAACGATATCGATTCGTATTGATGGAGGCAGCCATAGGCTCTACTTGGATTTGATCGACTGCAGGATATTGTTTGATAAGGCTCCAAGTTCTTGGATGGACTTGGCAGTGGATAGAATTTCTTGTTCAAGCTTTAGCAGTCGTTCACTGTTTAGTTCAGTAGCTTGCTTCATCTTAAGCATCTGTTGATCGAGTTCTGCAGAGCTTTTTCCTAAAGTCTCAAATCCCTGTACGCCCGACATCATCAAATTAGTACCCGTGTTTACACTACGTAGACTTTCTGTTACTTGTTGAGCATTGGAAGCGATCTCATTCATGCTGTCGCGGATCATATCGCTAAGCTTATAGTAATCATAATTAAGCTTGTCCAATCGAACGATATGCGTTTGAAGGGTACTAATATAACCGGTCGTTACCTGCTCGATGCGGTCATGCACAGCAATAGTATCCTGTGGATTCTCTGCGGCTGTATCCAGGAGGTCGGGAAATATACGCTCCCACTTGTAGAAGAATGGCTTTGTTTTGTATTGAATGGAGGAAAGAGAAAAAACTAAGATTTCAACAACCAATCCGGCGATGAGCAACTCCTCATCATTTTGCCATTCTAAGAACTTCGCAATTACACCTGTTAAAATCACGATTGCTCCAACACTGTAAAAGAGATTGAACTTGTCAATTTTTCTGAACCAACGAAGCATAGGAAATGGTTTTAGAGTGCTGAAACATTGTGTTTTAGTAACCAAATGTTTTTAGCGCGCTAAAGTTCCCAAGACTTATCAAAAAGGACTATAGAAAATAATGGATTCTTATGTAGTATTTTGACTACATAGGGTATGAATATATACTTACTAAAATAACTATTCCTTCAACTTGCTATTTCGAAAGCCGTAACTGAAATAAAGGATCAACCCTACTCCCATCCACGCAAAGAACCAACTCCAACTGATCGTGGGGATCTCGATCATCAAATACAGACAAGAGATCATACCTAATACGGGGATCAGGGAGGGCTTTTTTGCAATGGAGTAAATGGAGACCAATATCGTAAGGGTCGTGAGCGCAAGGGCCCCTAAAAAAAATAACAAATAGAGCAAGGGATATCCGCCTTGTTCTAAACGCATAGAAAAATAGTCGATCATCCGCTCACTGGTCAAGTAAAAGAATACTAAGACCAGGGCCGGCACTATAAACTGTCCATTGATATAAGGCAAATTGAATTGCCCCTCTTTCTTTTCAATTTTGGGCAAAAGTAAGACCCCTCCCGACACCAGTACAAAGGCAAATAAAGTGCCGATACTGGTCAAATCGGTCACCAAGCCACTTTGTAAGAAAAGTGCTCCCACTCCAACGATCACGCCGGTTAAGATGGTGGCGAATCCAGGCGTTTGATACCGGGCATTGACCTTACCAAAACGGGCGGGTAAGAGTCCATCGCGACTCATACTCATCCAAATGCGGGGCTGACCAATTTGAAAGACCAATAATACAGAGGTCGTGGCTACCACCGCACTAACCGATACAATATGCTCGATCCAAGGGGCTCTGCTTTCAAAGACAAAAGCCAGCGGATCACTCACACCTTTGAAGGCGGCATAATTTTCCATACCCGTAAGTACCAGAGCAATTAAAATATAAAGCACCGTACAAACCAAAAGTGAATAGATCATCCCTTTGGGCATATCTCGCTGGGGATCTTTACACTCTTCGGCCGTCGTGGAGATCGCATCGAAACCGATATAGGCATAAAATACGGCAGAGACACCCTTTAAGACACCCGAAAATCCATTGGGCATAAAGGGCATCCAGTTATTGGTGTCGACATAAAATGCGCCAGCGCCGATCACAAACAAGATGACCAAGACCTTGAAAATGACCATCGCATTGGCCGATTTTTTACTCTGGTTGATCCCCACATAGGCCAACCAGGTAATTAACGCCACGATCACAAAGGCAGGTAGATTAAAAAAGATTTTTATCGACCCCAAGCTGGGCGCCTGTTGATACGACTCTATTACAAACCGATACGATTTCAATTGCTCCGGATCTATTACAGCCCCCCCATGTATGGCTTGGGTCGCTTCTCGGTAAGCTCCCTCGGCCGTTACCGGATCGACCAACATCCAATTAGGAAGATGGATCGAAAATATATTGACCAATAAATTATTAAAATAGCCGCTCCAGGAAATGGCTACTACAATATTTCCAATGGCATATTCCAAGATCAGGGCCCATCCAATGATCCAGGCCACAACCTCACCGAACGTAACATATGAATACGTATAGGCACTACCTGCCACCGGTACACGGCTGGAAAACTCTGCATAGCACAGTGCAGAGAACCCGCAGGTAACCGCCGTGATCACGAAAAGTAATGAAATGCCGGGTCCTCCCAAATAGGCGGCTCCGCCGATAGTAGAAAATACGCCCGCCCCAATGACCGCAGCAACTCCCAAAAAGGTAAGGTCTTTTACACCCAACACCTTTTTTAAGGCCCCCTTTTGATTGGATTCACGCTCGTATGAAGAGCGGATGGCATCGATCGATTTTTTCCGAAATAGTGAAGACCACATAAGCGAAAATTAAAAATTAAACTTCTCGTTGAATTAAATAAGCGGCTAATGCTTTTAGCGGAGCCTTTCGGGCCGACAGAACTGCAACCTGCTCTAAGTTATCAAGGGCCTTATCGAGAAATTGCTGCTTTAAGGCAAGAGCCCATTGATCTACTCCACAATTTTTATAAATAGCGAGAACCTGTGCTACTTTATCGGCCGGATTTGAATTCAACAGGTCAAGTAACCGTTTTTTATCGGCTGCGGTTGCCGTTTGCAAGGCATGGATCAGCAAAAATGTCTTTTTATTGGCCAAGATATCTCCACCGGTTTGCTTTCCGAATTTCTCTGGGTCCCCAAAAGCGTCGAGATAATCATCTTGCACCTGAAAAGCCAGTCCTAACTGTAACCCAAAAGAATAGACCAGTTCTTGATTACGCTGCCCTGCTCCCCCTATAATGGCTCCCATTTGTAAGGCACAAGCCAAGAGCACCGAAGTCTTTAGCTTGATCATGTGCAAGTATTCATCCAAACTAACGTTGTCTCGCGTCTCGAAATCCATATCGAGCTGCTGTCCTTCACAAACCTCAGTGGCCGTACGGTTAAAAAGAGGCAATAAAGACGATTGATAAGCGCTGCTTACGTGGCTAAGCCAGTGGTAGGCCTGTATCATCATCACATCTCCGGCCAACAAGGCTGTATTTTCGCCAAAATGGCTATGAACCGTAGGCACTCCTCTGCGCAGCGGTGCCTTATCCATAATATCATCGTGAATCAGCGTAAAATTGTGAAATAGTTCTATGGCCGTGGCCGCCGACCATGCATCTGGCCTTACTTCTTCGAAAAGTTCATTGCCCAATAAACAAAGTACGGGCCGTATGCGTTTGCCTCCGATCTGTAAGAAATAATCAGTGGCCCGATACAAATTGGCCGGTTGCTCCGGAAATTGCTTTGCCGAAAACCTTTCATTAAAAAGAGTGGAAAATTCACTGAAAGAATGCATACGACAAAATAAGACTCATTTCTTGTTTTTGGGCAATTTGGCCCCTGATTTTTGAGCCGAAAGCTCTCCGGCCACGACCCACTCATAATCGAGTTGTCGTTTGGTCAGGTTAGCGGCGATCACCTTGATCCATACTTTATCGCCCATCCGAAACTTTCTACCGGAGCGCATACCCAGCAAACAATAATCACTCTCTACCTGTCGAAAATCATCATAATCAGACAAAGAGGCGACACTGACCAGCCCTTCACATTTATGCTCAATGGTTTCGACCCAAAAACCAAAATGAGCAACGCCACTGATGATCCCTTCAAACTCCTCACCTACATAATTTTTCATGTACTGCACCTGCTTATATTTATTGGCAGCCCGCTCGGCTTCCATGGCCGCCCTCTCCCGTTCGCTGGTGTGTTTACATTTTTCCTCTAACTTTTTGTCTGGTACAATCCGTTGTTGCAATACCTCCCATAAAATGCGATGTGCCTGTATATCGGGGTAACGACGGATCGGAGAAGTAAAATGACAGTAATTATCAAAACCCAATCCATAATGGCCCACATTCTCGGCGGTGTAGCGGGCCTTGGCCATGGTACGAATACCGAGTTGCTCTAATACATGTTGCTCGGGTCTACCCTTTACATCCTTCAATAATTGATTAAAAGAGCTGGCAATGGCCTGGGGGCTGGATCGGTCAAAGGAATGTCCAAACTTTCTGGCAAAGTCTACGAAGGGTATCAGTTTTTCCTCATCGGGATCGTCATGAATACGATACGGGAAGGGTATGGGCTTATTATCAATTCGCTTTTCTGCTATAAAGCTGGCCACGGCTCGGTTAGCCAAGAGCATAAATTCTTCTATCAACTGATGAGACTCTTTGCTCTCTTTGACCATGATCCCTATGGGATCGCCTTTTTCGTTCAGCTTAAAGCGAACTTCTTGTGATGAGAAATTGATGGCCCCTTGCTCAAAGCGAGCGGCGCGAAATTGACGTGCCAATTGATTGAGCTGTAAGACCTGCTCGGCATACAAACCGGCCTGCTCCTCGATAATGGCTTGAACCTCTTCGTAGGTAAAGCGGTGGTCAGAGAAAATAACAGTGCGACCCAACCATTGCTCTTTGATCTGTCCAGTTGGGGTAATGGTAAAAATAGCCGAAAAGGTGAGTTTCTCTTCTTGAGGACGAAGCGAACAAAGAACATTGGAGATGTGTTCGGGCAACATGGGGTTGACTCGATCGGGCAAGTATACCGAAGTAGCCCTTGCATACGCCTCGGCATCGAGCACCGTTCCAGGCGCTACATAATGACTTACATCGGCAATATGTACACCGATCTCAAACCAACCATTCGGTAACTTCTGAAAAGAAATAGCGTCGTCAAAATCCTTGGCATCGACTGGATCGATCGTAAAGGTCAGTATCGAACGGCAGTCGCGTCGCTTGGTAATTTCTTCTTGACTGATGATTTCGGGCATACGAGCCGACTCCTCGAGGGCCTCGTCACTAAACGAAAGTGGAAACCCGGCCTCGAGCAAGATCTCCTTGGCAGCAGCATCGTTACCATCTTCTTCTTTCAAGATGGTAACCACCTCTCCCATGGGTCGTTTATCGGCTCCCTCTGCCCACTTGATTACTTTTACGACCACCCGATCGCCCTGTCTGGCTTGCTGCAAGGATTGCTTCGGGATAAATATGTCGGGCATCGGCTTGTCCGTCTCTGCGACAAAAAAGGCAAATCCATTGCCCATCTGTAACTGACCGATAAATTCACTGCGCTTTCGCTTGATGATCTCTTTGATCACCCCTTGCATACGACCATTGGCCTTTCTCTCTTTCACCGCTACTTTTACCAGATCGCCATGAAGAGCGGTATGCAAATCGCCCGGACGAACCATAATATCGGTATCGAGTTGATCGATCAGCACATACCCCATACCGGAGCGAGTCAATTCAAGCGTCCCCTTTACGAGTTGAGACACCGCCCCTTGATGTGACTTGCGTTGTTGCTGTTTCCTTTTGCTATTCTTTCTTCCCATATCAACCCTGTGGTCTTTTAAAATCAGCAATAAAATCGATAACGAGCCTATCGAAACGCTCCTTATCTCCAAACAAAAAACGATGCTCCACGGGCAATACATACCAGGGAAGTACATCTATCTCTGCACTGAATTTCTCTAAGCGAACGGCGTCCTTTTCTGTGGTCATCAGGATTCGATTTTCTGTTGGTAATTTTTCGAACTCTCGTCGGATCTCGTTAAAATCTTCGATACTAAAAATATGATGATCGCGATAGGTAAGCTGATGATAGGTAGCCGATCGCTCTTCGATATATTGTTTTAACGGACGAGGGTTCGAAATGCCCGTTACCAGCAAGATCTCTTCTTTACCGGTAAAGGAATAGCGTTGCTTTTGGGTCAAATGATACGGAGAGCCATAGGCAAGCGTAGTAAAAAATACAGGTTGACCATTGACCGGGGCCAACTCAGCTATGATACTGCGTTGCTTTTCCTCGCTCATATCGACAGGACATTTGGTAACGATCAATGCGCTAGCAGCACGATACCGACTCTTCAGGTCGCGCAGATCACCGGTGGGCAAATAGAAATCTCTGGTAAAGAGATTTGAATACTCTGTAAGTAGAAGCGAGCAACCCGCCTGTATGGAACGGTGTTGAAAAGCATCATCCAATAAGATAACTTGTGTTTCGGGATGATCATGCAATAATTCAGGAATAGCAAGCAGCCGCTCCTCTCCCACCGCTACGGGCACATCCGGAAACTTTCGATACAAGGCCAGGGGCTCATCCCCCACTTCGAGAGCCGTAGCATGAGAAGACACCAAGGCATATCCACGGGTTCTTCTTCTATATCCGCGACTGAGTGCGGCCACCTTGAATTTATTGTGCAATAAGCCAGCCAGGTATTCGATCAGCGGGGACTTACCGGTACCACCGACCGCCAAGTTTCCTACGGTGATCAAGGGCATCCCAAAGCTGGCCGACCGTAAGAATTGCTTGTCAAAAAGCCAGTTTCGACAACCGATCACAAGCCAGTATAATAGCGATATCGGCAACAGAAAGATCCTGAAGGAGCGTAGAAAAAAGTGGTAGACCATCGGTTAGCAGCTAATTTACGAAGAAGCTAAAGACCGTGGTCCCATAATTTCGCTGCTGCTGGTAATAAGGAAACTGACTGTAATCATTACGAGGGGTATGCTCCAGTACAAATAAGCCCCCTGGTGCCACTAACTTTTGTTGAAAGATCAGCCGGGGTAGATCATCGATAGTGGTCAAGGCATAGGGCGGACCAGCAAAAATAAAGTCGAATGCGCTATGACATTGCTCTATAAAACGAAACACATCGGAACGAATTACCGAAGCCCCCTCAATACCCAGGGTGGCCAGGGTTTGACTAATAAATCGATTCATAACAGGATCTTTTTCGACAATGGTCAGATCCGTAGCCCCGCGTGAGGCCAGTTCATAGCTGATGCTGCCGGTACCCCCAAAAAGATCGAGCGTTTTAACCGAGGTAAAATCAATACGATGTTGCAGCATATTAAAAAGCCCTTCTTTGGCAATATCGGTGGTTGGCCGGGTATGCGGCATATGCGCGGGCGGATTAAATCGGCGACCGCCATACTCACCTCCTATGATGCGCATGACAAAACATCGTTGAGCGTTGTAAAATAATGAGCCGGATACGGAAAATCGCTAACCCCAAAATGAGCATCTCTAAATTCGACATGCATAAAATACTGCCAGAGCTCACGATAAAGCGCAGATTCTTTTTCCAATAAACCCGTCAATACGAGCTCTACCTCGGCCGGACTGACCAATTGAGACTCGCAGACAGAAAGCAAATAATATAAGACATCGGCGGGGCTGCTATAGGGATAGCTATTGAATAACTGGAGTCGGTTATTCTTTAGCAACAGAATACTGAACTGTTCGATACCAATATCCACCAGTAGCTTTCCCTGTGTCCCGCTTTGCCCAGCGGCTTCCAATTGCAACTTTAAAAGATGTCGACTACGGGCCGCCGGAAAAGCAGACTCCAAACGCTGGTATAGCGCTATCGGTATTGGATAGCCCAGATAGAGTTGCCACGAAGAAAGGGTCTCGGTCTTAAAGACCGAAGGACCGGCAAAAGGATAAAGCGATTGATGAAGGGCCTGTAATTTTGTTTCTTCAAATCCGGCCACCGGTAGCAGCGAAAGATCCGAAAAGCCATGGGCGATCTCGACTTGCTGGTTCGGTACCACAATGGGCTTGATCGATTCCATCCAAGCTTCAACTGTAGATCGGTTCCATTGCTTGACCTGTCCATATCCCAAGGCCAACAACTGAGCGTCCGTGCGATTTTTGACAGCATACGAAACATGGAATCTGTCAAACTGAAGCGCTAACACTGAATCCTGAAAATCCGAGCGAGGAGATGTATAGGTAAAAAGAACGTTATAGGTCGATTCCATCCTTGCAATAATAGAGAAAATTTATTTATTGTAGGTTTGTAACTTACTCATGTCTGACACAACATATCCATCACTTCAATTATCGAATTCGCGCCGCCAGATCTTGCGCATGGCACTTCCGATCAGCCTGGCTATTTTGATCCCCCAGCTCAATTTTGTCATCAATAATATTTTTTTAGGACACTACCTCAATGACAGCCTGGCCTTTGCCGTGGCCGGGATTACCGGGGTGTACTATCTGATCTTTGCGGCTATTGGCTATGGACTCAATAATGGATTACAGACCCTGATCGCCCGCCGTGCTGGTGAAGATCGTCCGGAGGAGATCGGCAAGCTATTCAATCAGGGTGTTTGGATCGGACTCGGGCTGGCATTAGCTGGCATCGTGATCACCTTCGGGCTAACACCCTACCTTTTTCGGCTGATCATACAAGACCAGGCGGTCTTACAAAAAGCGATTGCGTTCTTGCAGATTCGTATCTGGGGATTAGTTTTTCTCTATATCTATCAACTGCGTAATGCACTATTGGTAGGCACCAATCAAAGCCGCTACCTGGTAGCGGGTACCCTTGCCGAGACCGGAGCCAATGTGCTTCTTGACTATGTACTAATCTATGGTGTGGCTGGTTTTCCCGAGTTGGGGTTTAAAGGTGCTGCCTATGCCTCGGTAATCGCTGAATTTATTGGCATGTTCGTGATCTACCTGGTGATACGACAAAAAGGAATTGCTAGCCGGTTTCAGCTCTTTGCCTCTTGGTCCTATAGTCCGGCTCATATCAAGAGCATCTTATCGGTGTCGGCACCGCTGATGTTTCAACATGCCATCAGCATCATTAGCTTTCAATATTTTTTCTTATTGATGGAACACCATGGTGCCATGGCCCTGAAAGTATCAAACATAATGCGAAATACTTTTGGGGTATTTGGCTGTTTATCGTGGGCCTTTGCCTCTACGACCAATGCCATGGTCAGCAACCTGATCGGTCAAGGAAAACAAGAGGAGGTACCTTCTTTACTGAAGAAGATCATGCAGCTTAGTAGTGGCAGTATTTTTCTGGCCGCCATACTCCTAAATATTTTCCCTGAAGCCTTTTTATCGCTCTTTGGTCAAAACACAGTATTTACCAATTCCGCCATACCGGTATTGCGCATCGTAACTATTGCCTTGCTGATGATGTCGATCTCTACTATAATGCTCAACATGGTCACCGCCTCTGGTAATACCCGTATTACATTTTACATAGAGGTGGCAGCAGTGGCGCTGTACTGCTTGTACATCTATGTGGTAAGTGAAATCTTATTTTTACCCATCACCATTAGCTGGATGAGTGAGTGGCTATACTGGATATGCCTTTTTATACCCTCTTTTTTATACGTTCGAAGCGGTCGTTGGAAAAATAAGAAGATCTGATGATCAGCCCTGCCATTCGTAGCGAACGGCCGTGTGGCCTGTAAAGTCTGGCAGCGGAACGGTAGATTTTTTTACCTCGATCAAAATACGTTGGCAAGGAAACGCAGCTGCAATCCTTTTCGCAATGGACATCGCCAGCGTTTCGAGAAGATCGCGAGGTTGCTCCATTTCTTCTTTCACGATATTGAAAAGCGGAGCATAGTCAATGGTTTCCGATAGATCATTGATCGGCATTATGTCGGCAGCGGTTACCACGGATCGACCAGTGCCTACATCATACACTGCGAGATCCTTAACCCTATAATCAACCTCTAGGTCTACCTGGTAATTACCCCCGTTTTTACGCTCCTCGGGATAAAGCCCATGGGAGCAATAAAAAGACATTTTTTCCAGCTTGATCGTGAGCCGTTCACTTGCCATAGCAAATTATTAATGAAACCCCGCTGCGCTGAGGTAACGCTCCGCATCGAGCGCCGCCATGCAACCACTACCGGCGGCGGTAACCGCTTGACGATAGATCTTATCTTGAACATCACCGGCGGCAAAAACACCTTCGCGGTTGGTTCGGCTACTGCCGGCTACTGTCTTGATATAACCTGCCTCATCCATATCGATCCAGGGAGAAAAGATGGCCGAATTGGGCTGATGGCCGATGGCCACAAAAAATGCACTAATGGGAACCGTGGTCTTTTCTGCGGTTTGGTTATTGACAATACGAACACCCTCTACTTTTTTATCTCCCAGTATCTCCTCGGTTTCACTATTCCAATACAGCGTGATATTAGCCGTATTTTTTACCCTCTCTTGCATGATCTTACTGGCCCGCATCTCTCCTCTTCTAACGATCATATGTACCCGAGAGCAGATCTTTGAGAGATAGAGGGCCTCTTCGGCAGCCGTATCTCCTGCCCCCACGATCGCGACCTCTTTTCCCTTAAAGAAAAATCCATCGCAAACGGCACAGGCACTTACTCCATATCCATTGAGACGTTGCTCACTTTCTAATCCCAGCCATTTGGCAGAAGCACCGGTAGAGATGATCACACTAGCCGCCTCGATCCATTTCTCCTCATCGATCTGTACTTTATGCAAGGGCCCTGTAAAATCAACTTGGGTTGCCAAACCATACCGAATATCGGCCCCCATACGGGCGGCTTGCTTCTCGAAATGTACCATCATCTCAGGCCCCTGGATCCCTTCGGGATAGCCGGGATAATTTTCTACTTCGGTGGTGATGGTCAGTTGACCACCTGGCTGAATACCCTGATAAAGCACCGGTTTTAGGCCTGCACGGCTGGCATAGATGGCAGCAGTATATCCGGCCGGGCCTGAACCGATAATAAGACAGGAGACCTTTTCGCTAATTTCCATAATCAGATGTTAGAATGCCAGCAAATTTAGGGCATTAAGCGATTATCTACCCACTCCTGCGCCAATCCGGGATATACATTGTGGCCAATGAGCAGCAGAGACGTGAAAAATAATCGGTAAGGATAAAGCACCCTTCAAGGGGGTAATGGCAAACTACAAAACAGTAATGCAAATAGTGGACTAAAAGTGTATACTAAAAATTAGCGGGGAATAACAATGGTTCTGTATTGGGCCGCATAGCCTCCAAAATATCCGAGCGCATTACCCGATATATTACCCAGCACCTTCGTAGGTGAAGAAAAGGGATTTCCAATACTGGCATAATTAAACTCCACGGTGCGCCAAAAATCGTAGGTCTGCTTATCGATATTGCAAAGTTTAAGGGTAACCGTATCTCCCCGATCGAAGAAATTATATCCCTCTTCGGGTGGTCCGTTTCGGATGATACCCCGCTCTACCTGCACTTCATAACTGGTTCCATCTATTACCTGGTCGTCATAAACAGAATTAAGCCCCGGCAAGAAAGGGCCTTTGTTTTGCCGAGTGTAGTACCTGATATAATCCCCAAAACCCGGCGCATCGGTAGCGCGAACATAGAGAGCGGCTTTATTAGAGGGATTATCGGGAGGGGCCGAACGCCAAAAAAGAGAATCAATTCTTCTGGTCAACGAAGGAATGGTAGTTTCTGCCTGATATAACTGTCCTTGCCAGCGGATGATCAATTGGTAGCGTTGCTGTAAAACCCCTCTTAAAAATAGGGCGGGCTGCAAACTATCTACCGTGTAATGGTACCCAGTCGGTACGCCTGCTACAAAGCTGGTATATCCCTTTAGAGGGTAGACAATGCCATTATGCGTTATGGAAACTTGTGCATCGCGAACAAAAGAGTTGATCAATTGAGCAGGTCGAAGCGTATCAAAAAAAGGAAGACTCTTAGACAAGATCACTACCGGAGGCTCGCCATTTTCTATAAAGGCCTCTACGACCAATTTAGGATCGGTCTCATCAAGCGTAAAGACAATATCCCTTTCGCAACTACTTAGTACTAGACAGGAAAAAACAGATAGGAGTAAACCAGAGAAAAAGAAACGCATAGCACTATAACACCCCAAAGAAGAATTTGTTTCGGTAGGAACGATCAACTCATCTTACTAAAAAGTGAAAATCAAGATACGTAACTAAGAATTACACTTACACGAAAACAAAGAATCAACCCAAATAGGCTTTTAAGGCGCTACTGTAGCGGGCTTTTTGTAAGCGCTTGATCGCTCTTTCTTTGATCTGACGAATACGCTCTTTGGTCAGATCATATTTTTGTCCGATCTGCTCAATAGTGACACCATTTTCGCCATCCAATCCGAAGTAGGCATTAACGATCTCGGCCTCACGAGGAGAAAGTGATTTAAGCACCCTGCGAATTTCGTTACGAAGGGAATCTTTCATCACATCATCATCGGTATCATCGCTTCCTTCAAGCAGATCGCCCATGGCAACATCTTCGGCCTCGTGCACAGGGGCATCGAGCGAGGTGTGACGCGTATTACTCTGAAAGATATTGTTGATCTCGGTCTCACTCATCTCTAGCAATTCGGCCAGTTCTTCGGTGGAGGGCTCGCGCTCATGCTCTTGCTCAAAAGCCATGTAGGCCTTGTTCGCTTTATTGTACGTGCCGATCTTGTTTTGGGGAAGGCGCACTAAACGACCTTGTTCGGCCAAGGCCTGTAAGATCGACTGACGAATCCACCATACGGCGTACGAGATAAATTTAAAACCCTTCGTTTCATCAAAGCGCTGAGCTGCCTTGATAAGACCAAGATTACCTTCGTTGATGAGATCACTTAGGGAAAGTCCCTGGTGCTGATATTGCTTGGCAACCGATACCACAAAGCGCAAGTTGGCTTGGACAAGTTTATCGAGCGCCCGTTGCGAATCGATCGGATTGCGATTGAACATTTTGATTCGCTGGGCAAGCGTAGTCTCCTCTTCGGGGGTGATCATTGAAATTTTTGAGATCTCCTGAAGGTATTTTTCTACTGCTTGTGAATCTCTGTTGGTAATCTGGGTAGCGATCTTGAGCTGCCGCATCTAGAACGTTTTGAAAGTGATGAATGAAATGGGCGTTTTTATCCTTATACGAACTGTAAAGGTAACAAAAAATAAGGGTAAAACCAGTTAAAATTCGGGGCAAACTACTGTTGCAAAACGGGTGCTGAACGTCGTCCTTGACGGAACCAAAGGATAAGACCCGAGAGTATCAAAAGAACGGCAATCACCTCGGCTTGAGTGGGGTTCATTCCCAAAAAATTCATTTTGACATTTATCCGAATTTTTTCTATAGCAAAGCGCTCTAAACCATTCAAAATCAAGTATAAAGAGAATAATTGTCCAGCATTTTTTATAAATTTCCTCAGGCCCCATAAGACGAAAAAGAGCAAGATGCAAGAGAAGGCCTCATAAAAAGGAGCAGGAAAAACACCGGCAGGAAGCTGATTGCAAAAGGGTCCGGTACAACCGGCAATGGGTATGCCCTCTTCTATAACATTGTGGGGATATTGATAGGACCAAGCCCAGTCAGGAAAAAAAGAGGGTTTGGCTGCCAGATCGCTAACAATCCCCCAGTCGCCGTCTCCGGCAACATGGCAGCCGATACGGCCTATTCCATAAGCCAGCATTAAGGCCGGAGCCACCGCATCGGCCAGCGCAAAAAATCCGATCTTATGCTTCCGGGCATAGACTCCAATGGCAACGGCGGCGCAAATAAGCCCCCCGTACATCGTAAGCCCCGAGGGAGAAAAAAGATAATCGGCGGGGTGCTCTACAAAGGAGCTCCAATTTTCAAAAATATCAAAGAGTTTGGCGCCTGCTAACCCAAAGACAAGGGCCAACATGGTAATATCACCCACCCGGTCTTGTGGCCAAATTCGAATAACGCGCTTTTCGGGCTTGGGTAGCTTCTCTTTGTTCTTCTCCCACCACTTGACACCGGCAAAAAAGAAACCAAGTAAGAGGCCTGCCAACAGATTGCCCTGCCCCGAAAAAATAAAGGCTTGGGGGTCTTGCATGGTCGCTTTGTCTAAAAAAAATAAGGCGACGACCTTAAAACCCAGTAAGAAACCGAGTACAAAATTGGTGAGGAGGTCCGAGACGGAGGCCGGCTCGCCGATAAGGATAGCTGTTTCTGAAGGGGTAAATAGACCCTGACCACTCTTTCTTTTCAACTCTTGCCGTAGCACATAGGCCGCTGTTAAAAAGGCAATAGCTACAAAAAAACCAAAGCTATTGACGAAACGAAGTACCGGCCAATCAAGACCGAACAGATCCTTAAAGGCGTAGTAGAGGTTAGGGTACATATTGTTTGGATGTGCTTAGTTGCAATATTGCTCGAAAGCACCGATCAGATTTTGCGAAATCATTTGGGCCGATCTTCCTTCAATCATATGTCTCTCGATATAATGCACCAATTGGCCATTTTTAAAAAGGGCAATGGCCGGAGAAGAGGGAGGGTACGGTAAAAGATGCTGGCGAATGGCGCTTACCGCTTCGCTGTCGAAGCCTGCAAAGCTTGTCGTTAAAAAATCAGGCCTTTTTGGAGCCTGAGAAACGGCCATCAACACTCCGGGACGAGCCGTTCCGGCAGAGCAACCGCACACGGAATTGATCATGACCAGGGTGGTTCCTTCTTTGGACAACTGCTGGTCTACGGCCTGGGCAGATAACAACTCAGAAAAGCCATTGTCGGTCAGCTCTTCTTTCATGGGTAATACGATTTCGGCAGGATACATTGATTTAAACTTTAGAATGCAAAAATAATCAGAAACAAGGGTTATACGTACCGAATTTCTTTTAACAAAACGAAAACAACAGTTTGGGGCCCATTGTACGTTTAATAAGTACAAAGATTCTTTCTCATAAGCAGTTGGTTTTGGTTTACAACCCCTCGTTTCAACGAGGGGTTTTGTTTTTCCCCTACCCCATCAATATCCTAAAATTTTCAGCATACTCTGTGCCGTCTGTTGCTTGGCATATACCCAATCGACCAGCTTTCCATTCTTATCGTATCCTACAATAACGTGTTTGGGAGAGGGTATCAAACAATGTTTGATGCCCCCATAACCGCTAATCTGGTCTTGGTAGGCACCGGTATGAAAGAAACCTACATACAAGGGCTCGTCCGTACCGTTGGTCTTTGGCAAAAAGACCTCGTTGATATGCTCCTCAGAATCATAGTAGTCGTGGCTGTCGCAGGTAATACCCCCTAAAACGACCCGCTGATAATCTTCATCCCATTTATTGATGGGTAACATCAGGAACTTTTCGCCGATCCCCCACGTATCGGGCAAGGTGGTAATAAACGATGAGTCGATCATATACCAGGTCTCCCGATCATTTTGAACCTTCTCAGCGATCACCCGATAAATGTGCGCCATGCTCTCCCCTACGGTGTAGCTTCCAAACTCCGTAAAAATATTGGGCATGGGCACTTTTGCCTTTTTACAAGCTACTTTGATATTACGCACGATCTCATTGATCATAAACTGGTAATCATACTCGAATCCCAGTGAATGCTTGATCGGAAAACCGCCACCGATATTGATCGAATCCAGTTCGGGGCAGATCTTCTTTAACTGGCAATACAGATTGACCACTTTATTGAGCTCACTCCAATAATAAATATCATCCTTAATGCCTTTATTGAGAAAGATGTGCAGCATCTTTAATTGAAACTTACTTTCGTACCCCTCGATGCGATCTACATAGAACTCAAGGATATCTTTGGCGCGAATACCCAAGCGAGATGTATAGAAGGGAAAATTAGGTTCCTCTTCTGCAGCCACCCGAATCCCCAACTTAAAGGGAACTTTTACCGAATGCGCGTATTCCTTTAATTCGTCTTTATTGTCCAAGACGGGGATAACATTCGAAAAACCATTGTTAAGGAGCTGGGCAATGCGACGGGTATACCCCTTTTGCTTAAACCCGTTGCAAATAATATGAATATCCTTACTGATCTTCTTTTTTGCGTACAACTTTTTGATGATCTCAATATCGTAGGCATAGGAGGTTTCCAAATGGATATCGCTTTTAAGCGCCTCTTCGACCACAAAACTAAAATGAGAGCTTTTGGTACAGTAGCAATAGAAATACTTGCCCTCGTACTTGTGCTTTTTAAAGGCCGCAGCGAACATGCTCTTGGCCTTTTTGATCTGCATACCGATCTTGGGCAGGTAGGTTAGCTTGAGCGGTGTACCGTGTTTGGCAATAAGGGCTTTCAGATCTAGCCCGTTAAAGGTAAGAATGCCATCTTCGACCTCTATCCCCTCTTGCGGAAAATTAAAGGTCTGCTTGACAAGTTCATGATAAGAATTAGACATGCGCTAAATGGGTTGTGTGATAAAGAGTGGACAAAACTATCATTTTCGGAAAACAACTGAGCAAGTTTTTCTGCCAAAAATAAACCCGCCACAAGGGCGGGTCTTCTGAATGCAAACGCTATCGATTACTTGACCTCTTCGAAGGGCACGTCTGTTACATCCTCTGCGGCGGCAGTGGAGGCATTTCCACCACCCGCTCCGCTCTCGGCACCGGGCTGTGCACCGCCCTGCGTGGCCTTATACATATCTTCACTAGCGGCCGTCCAGGCAGCGTTCAACGCAGCCATGTGGGTGTCGATGCCAGCGAGATCTTGTGCCTTATGTGCTTCTTTAAGCTTCTCGGCGGCTTGCTCGATAGTAACCTTCTTTTCTGAGGGAATCTTGTCGCCATACTCTTTAAGCTGCTTCTCTGTTTGAAAGACAAGCGAGTCGGCCTGGTTGAGCTTCTCCACACGATCTCTTTCAGTTTTATCGGCAGCTTCGTTGGCCTTGGCCTCGGCCTTCATCTTTTCTACTTCTTCTTTGCTAAGACCGGATCCGGCCTCGATATGGATCTTTTGCTCCTTACCCGTGCCCTTGTCCTTGGCGGTAACATGCAAGATACCATTGGCATCAATATCGAAAGTGACTTCGATCTGAGGTACGCCCCGAGGAGCGGGTGGGATACCGTCTAGATTGAAAATACCAAGACTCTTATTATCCTTGGCCATGCTTCGCTCACCCTGCAATACGTGAATTTGTACACCAGGTTGATTATCGCTGGCGGTAGAAAAGACCTCTGATTTTTTGGTAGGAATTGTTGTATTGGATGGGATCAAGGTGGTCATGACGCTTCCCATGGTCTCGATTCCCAACGAAAGAGGAGTTACGTCCAAGAGCAAGACATCTTTTACCTCACCGGTCAAAACGGCTCCCTGAATGGCCGCTCCTACGGCTACCACCTCATCGGGGTTAACACCCTTATTCGGTTTTTTTCCAAAGAACTTCTCAACGATCTCTTGAACCTTGGGAATGCGAGTCGATCCACCCACCAAGATCACTTCATCGATCTGTGATGTAGATAGTCCGGCATCTTTGAGGGCTGCCTCGCAAGGTTTCAGACAACGGGCAAATAGAGAATCGGCAAGCTGTTCGAATTTGGCGCGGCTGAGTTTTTTGACCAAGTGCTTGGGCACACCATCCACGGCTGTGATATAAGGAAGATTAACCTCAGTCTCAGAAGAGGAACTAAGCTCTACCTTGGCTTTTTCGGACGCTTCTTTTAGACGCTGTAAGGCCATTGGGTCTTTACGCAAGTCGATGGACTCCTCTTTTTTGAACTCATCGGCCAGCCAATCCATGATCACCTTATCAAAATCATCTCCTCCCAGGTGCGTATCACCATTGGTTGATTTAACTTCAAATACACCATCGCCCAATTCTAAAACGGAGATATCAAACGTACCACCGCCCAGATCGAACACGGCAATACGCCGATCGGATTGCGCCTTGTCCAGCCCATAGGCCAGGGCAGCGGCCGTTGGTTCATTCACAATACGTCTTACATTAAGTCCTGCGATCTCACCCGCTTCCTTAGTGGCTTGGCGTTGGGCATCGTTAAAGTAAGCTGGAACGGTAATAACGGCTTCGGTAACCTCATGGCCGAGGTAATCTTCGGCGGTCTTCTTCATTTTCTGTAAAACCATCGCACTGATCTCTTGAGGTGTATACAACCGACCATCGATATCGATACGAACGGTATTATTATCGCCCTTAGCCACTTTATAGCTCCAGTGCGTGATCTCCTCTCCTACTTCGTCGAAACGGCGGCCCATAAAACGCTTTACAGAGGCAATGGTATTTTGTGGGTTGGTGATGGCCTGGCGCTTGGCAGGATCACCTACTTTACGTTCTCCGTTTTTGAGAAAAGCCACAATGGAGGGAGTCGTACGGCGTCCTTCATCGTTAGCAATTACGACGGGTTCGTTGCCCTCCATAACAGAGACGCAACTGTTGGTGGTACCCAGGTCGATTCCAATAATTTTTCCCATTTGATAGATTTTTAATGTTACATGCCTTTATATTCAATCGCCATGCCGCAGGGCTTAAATGTGAAATTTTGTCAGTTTAGGCAAAAAACTGGATATCAGACAGTTTATGCCTGGCAGAATTGTCATAAAAACATTGGTTTTCAGGGCAATTTTGCAGATTCCTTAAAAGAGAAATTTCGCTGAGCCAGATAACTAAAACTGACCACCATTGCCACCGTAATGATTTGAGCCAGCACCGGAAATAGCAAAAAGCGCTCCACCAGCAGCTTTAAAAGAAGGTAGTTCAAAAGCAGATTGAACAAACATACCATCAGGTAGCGGAAAAGTTGAATACGCCCCTTTATCTCCGAATCGGAAAAGACCACGTATTTAGACATAAAGAATCCTACTGGAAAAGTGACACAAAAAGACAACAGCAAAGAGGCACTATGAGGCTTGAACGCATAAAAAGGCAAAAGAAGAGGTTGCTGGTGAAATAGATAGGTATAACTAAGCGAGTATACCAAAAAGCCCAGTAGAACATTGGCTCCGCCAGCCGCCGCGTATCGAAACGTCTGCAACGGCAAAATTCCTTTGAAGGGGGGATAAAAAAAATCGATGATGCCCAAAAAAAACCGGGCAACTCTTGCTGCTAGTTGATTCATCGTAGCGCAAAGTAAATCAAAGAGCATCATTTGCCAAACTGCTTACCTTTGCCGCAATTATCTATGATTATGCGTGTCGTTGATCAACTTAAGCAATGGGTTACCGTGGTACTCGAAGAATCACTCCAGTATCAGGGCAAACCCGATGCCTTGGTGATCAATACTACCAAGCCAGAATTTGAGGGTGATTACACCCTGGTACTTTTTTCGTTGGCCAAACCGCTCAAAGCGGCTCCGGAAAAACTAGGTCAAGAGCTGGGTGATTCGCTGCTGCATCGATTTCCGGAAACGATCGCACGCTATACGGTTATCAAGGGTTTTTTGAACCTTACGCTCTCCGATCATTTTTGGTTGCAATTTGTAGATCGACAATTTCAAGATCCCTCTATTGTGGATGATCGGCTGCAGAGCAAAAAAGTAATGGTAGAGTACTCCTCTCCCAACACGAACAAACCTCTTCATCTGGGCCATTTGCGCAACATATTTCTGGGATGGAGTGTAGCCGAGATCCTCAAAAATTGCGGAGCCGAAGTGGTAAAGACTTGCGTTGTCAACGACAGGGGTATCCACATCTGTAAGAGCATGATCGCCTGGCAACTTTTTGGAAATGGCGCCACCCCTGCCACCACCGACACAAAAGGCGATCATTTTGTGGGAGATTACTATGTAAAATTCAACGATGAATACAAGCGGCAGGTAGAAGAATTAGTGGCCGCCGGACTCAACAAAACAGAGGCGGAGAAAGAAGCCCCCATTATGAAGGCCACCCAACAAATGCTACTCGATTGGGAAGCCGGCGACCCCGCTGTCTTGTCGCTATGGAAACAAATGAACGGCTGGGTATACGAAGGCTTTGAACAAACCTACAATAAGATCGGAGCCGATTTTCAAAAGACCTATTATGAAAGTAACACCTACTTGTTAGGTAAGCAGTTCGTATCCGAAGGGCTAAAGCAAGGCGTTTTTTTTACAAAGGAAGATGGCAGCACTTGGATCGATCTCACGGCCGAAGGACTCGATCAGAAATTAGTGTTACGGGGCGATGGCACCTCGGTCTATATTACACAGGACCTGGGGCTGGCGCAGGAAAAGTACAATGAGTTCGCTTACGACCAGAGCATTTATGTGATCGCTGATGAGCAGAACTACCACATGAAAGTACTTCAGCTGATCTTGGAAAAATTGGGTAAGCCATATGCCGGGGGCATCTATCATCTCAGCTATGGTATGGTAGAATTACCCAGCGGACGAATGAAGAGCCGCGAAGGAACGGTAGTGGACGCCGATGACATCATTAACGAGATGATCGATGTAGCACGCCGAAAAACAGAGGAATTAGGAAAAGTAAAAGATTTTTCACCCGTCGAACTAGACCAACTTTACAAGACCCTTGCCCTTGGTGCCCTTAAATTCTTTTTGCTACGCGTAGATCCCAAGAAGAAAATGGTCTTTAACCCAGAGGAATCGATCGACTTTCAGGGCTTTACAGGACCCTTTGTTCAATATACCCATGCCCGCATCTGCTCTTTATTACGGAAAGAGACCCCTGTCGAGCAACCGTTACCTGCCACCACTACGTTTTTGCCCGCAGAGCGAGAGCTGGTCTTACAAGTAGCTCAATACCCCATGGTCTTAGAGCAAGCCGTCACCGAACAGAACCCCTCTGTACTGGCTATTTTTGCTTTTACACTGGCCAAGACCTTCAATAGCTTTTATAATCAACTCTCCGTAATGCAGGCAGAGTCTTCTGAAAAGAAACAGTTGCGACTAAAGCTGGCTACCATCACAGCCAAATTGATCTCGGCCTCCATGGCTAACCTGGGCATTGCTGTTCCTCAGCGAATGTAAAGGGCTGAAAAATCATTACCCGATCACGATGGCCGCCAGCGCAGGTATATCGATGGTCAGCAGGTACCGCTGCTCCTCTTCGGATAAACATTGACTTCTGATCACCGGGTTATATACGGTTCCGGTACCCGCAAATTGGGCAGCATCGCTATTAAAGAGTTCTCTGGTAAAATCTTTACCCGACACCGAAAGCGTCCAGTCGCGATATACAACGGGTGTCATATTTAAAATGACCAACAACTCTTTTGACGCCTCCGTTCCCTTTCTTCGATAGACCATGACAGAAGCGGAACGGTGATCCAGATCGATCCATTCAAAGCCGGAAGGATCGAATTGTCGTTCATAAAGCGCTGGCTCAGTTTTCAGCAACTGATTCAGCCCCTTTACCAGTTGTAAAAGACCATTATGAATGGGATAGTCAAGCAAAGACCATTGCAACTGGGTTCGATAATCCCATTCGCTGGTCTGACCAAATTCGCATCCCATAAAAAGTAATTTGGCACCGGGATGAGTGAACATGTACGTATAGAGCAAGCGCAGGTTGGCAAACTTTTGCCACTCATCGCCCGGCATCTTGTAGATCATCGGACTTTTTCCGTGTACCACTTCGTCGTGACTAAAAGGAAGCATAAAGTTCTCGTCATAGAAATACATCATGCTGAATGTGAACCGGTCTTGATGATGCTTCCGAAAAAATGGGTCAAGCTTGAAATAACGTAACGTATCGTGCATCCAACCCATCATCCATTTCATGCCAAATCCCAACCCACCCTGGTATACAGGCCGAGATACTTGAGGCCAATCGGTAGCCTCTTCGGCAATGGTCTGTACATCGGGAAAGCGCTGGTAAACACTGCGATTCAATTCTTTTACAAATTCAATAGCCTCCATATTACCCTCGCCCCCAAATTCATTGGGTTCCCATTCACCGGTTTTTCGGGAATAATTCAACTTGAGCATAGACGAAACCGCATCGACTCGAATGGCATCGACATGAAAAATATCGAACCAGAAATGCGCACTACTGATCAGGAATGAACGAACCTCACCCCTCTTATAGTTAAAGACATAACTATTCCAATCGGGATGAAATCCCTTTCTTCTGTCGGCATATTCATAGGTATGGGCTCCATCGAATAAATACAAACCATGGGCATCGTATGGAAAATGCGAAGGAACCCAATCGAGGATCACACCGATCTTTGCATTGTGAAAGGCATCGATCAGCCGCATAAGCCCCTGAGGATCTCCGAAACGCGAGGTAGGCGCAAAATAACCGGTACATTGATATCCCCAACTACCGTCAAAGGGATATTCCATTACTGGCATCAACTCAACATGCGAAAAGCCCATTTCTGTTACATAAGGAACTAAACTACCGATCAAATCGTCGTACGAATAGTAAGAATCTTCGTTATGTTGATCTGGACGACGCCAACTTGCCAGGTGTACTTCGTAGACACTCCACGGAGAACGAAGTGAGTTGTATTGTCCTCGCTCTTGCATCCACGTATCATCATTCCACTCATAATGGAGGTCCCAGGTAATAGAAGCGGTTTGTGGTCTTTTCTCCCAAAAAAAGGCAAAGGGGTCGCCTTTGTCAAGAACACTGCCTTCGTAACCAATGATATGATATTTATAGACCTCTCCTAACCGAACACCCGGAATAAATCCTTCCCAGATACCCGATCGCTCCCAACGCGGAAATAATAGATGAGCTTGTGCATTCCAGTCGTTGAAATTACCCACTACGCTAACCGCAGTGGCATTAGGAGCCCAAACACAAAAATAGAATCCCCAAACCCCATCGACTTGCAGGGAACGACTCCCCATTTTTTGGTAGAGACGACAATGAGTACCCTGATGATAAAGAGAAAGATCCTCTTCGGTTAACAGTGAATAATTCCAGACGGGGCGAATGGGATCAAGTTGCATATACATCTCTATTGCAACAACTCGAACACAAAACTTTCTCCTGGTGCAACGGTGCAAGTACTGATCGGTACGATCTCTTGCGTGATCGCGTTGCGAAGACGAGAAAAGCCCTTGGTGCGCTCTTGAAAGCGACCCCATTCAGGTTGCACCGACTTATTACTTGTGTTGGCAATGACCATGACAGTTTGCGAATTGTCATAGCGAAAATAAGTATAGACCCCATCGCGCGGAATAAACTGCATCATTTTGCCGGTACCTAAGGCCGAGGCATTTTTTCTAAATTGACCCAACCGGCTTAGATGATTGAACATATCTTGTTGCGCTGACGTGCGTCCCGTCGTACTAAACCGATCGGATGTCGGATCATCACCGGGAAAGCCACCCGGAAAATCTTCGCGAACCAGGGCATCGGAAGTGGTTTTCTTGTTTTTCATCAGCACCTCGGTTCCGTAATAGAGTTGTGGAATACCGCGAAGGGTCAGTAGCCAATTGAGCGCCATTTTTAATTTGCGCGGATCCTCTTCAAAAACAGAAAAGGCTCTGTCCATATCGTGATTATCTAAGAAGATACAATTGTTCATCGGGTTGCCATACAAAACATCTTGTGCCATGGTCATATATAGCTTGCCTACCCCGCTAGTCCAACCGGGCTGTTCGGTTGTCGCCGCCAACAGACCAAAACAAGTTTGAAAATCTAAGACCCCCTCGGCATTATGACGAAAAGGAGCATTGATGTTGCCGGCGGTAAAATAGGCATTGGCAGTGGGGGTATTGACCCATGATTCACCAAACACAGTAACGGAGGGAAACTCCTTTTTTAAGGCCGTATTGACCGCATTTAAAAAAGGTTCCTCGCAATATTTATAGGTATCGACTCGCCAACCATCAATACCAAACTCTTCGGTGCTCCACACAGCATGTTGGATCAGAAAGGTAGCCAAGTATGGATTGCGCTGATTGAGATCGGGTAGATCTTGCGTAAACCATCCATCGAGCATACTACGTCTGTCGGCAGTGGAGGCGTAGGGATCAAAGAAAACCTCTTCGCGGTGATTAGGGGCTGACCGTCCCTGTGAGCTATTGAACCAATCAGCAGTGGGTGGATCCAGATGAAAGAAATGATGACTACCCACATGATTATAAACGGCATCCTGAATCACCTTCATCCCATTTTGATGAAGGGTCTCACAAAATTGTTTATACCCATTATTGCCCCCGTACCGCTTATCAATGGCGAAATGATCGGTAAACCAGTAGCCATGATACCCGGCAACACTATTACCCCACTCCTGCAAACGAGGCATATCATTTTCAATGACAGGGGTTAACCAAAGAGTGGTCACTCCCATTTCCTTGAAATAATCCAAGTGATTGGTAATACCAACGAAATCTCCGCCATGTCTAGAAAACTTGTTGCTGCGTTGACAGCCAGTATCGCGATAGGTAGGAATAATATCGTTGGTGACATCTCCATTCGAAAAGCGATCGGGCATCAACAGATAAACAAAGTCAGCGGACTGAACGCCCTGAATACGGGTTTTTCCATTTCCTCCGGCTCTGGCCTTTAGTACATAGCGCAACTTTTGTGAAGGCACCTTCGCATTCGTATTGCCACTTAACAAAAATTCGATGGTTCCGGGACGGGCTTGTGACCCTATATTGATATCGACGAATAAATAGTTACGATTTTCTGGGCAACTCACTTTTTTGATGATGACACCCGGATAGGTAGTGGACACCTTGGTAAAAAAACCAATGTCCTTTTGGTGTACCATTAATTGCAAGGAGTTACTCTTCATACCCGCCCACCAATGGGTTGGATAGATGGCGGGACCCGATTGTGCCCAACTGCAAAAAAAGGAAAACAACAGAATGGAAAAGACAAGGATACGTTTCATACGATTCGATCGATTTTATTTTTTCTCTTTAATAAACAAGAAGCAGATAAGAGCAGCCACGACCATTAAGGATCCTCCTACGGTGAGCGCGGCAAGACGATCATTGCCTAACACTTCGCGCATTAGCCAACCAAAACCCAGTGAGGCTACGATCTCTGGAAGAACAATAAAGAAATTGAAAATACCCATATAGATCCCCACTTTATCCTTAGGGAGCACGCCGCTCAGCATCGCATAGGGCATCGACAGGATACTCGCCCAGGCAATACCCACTCCCACCATCGATGCAAAAAGCCAATGCTTTGATTCGATCAAGAGAGGTACGCTCACATTACCGATCGTAAAACCAAGGTCAATAGTAGGGATCCCGCCAATAAAATTAACACTGACCAAACCAGCTGCCCCTGCTAAAAGACATACTGTATGGGTCAAGGCACGTCCCCAGCGATCGGCAATGGAAGGCAATACAAGCGCAAAAAGAAAAGTAACGACACTGTAAAAAGAAAGCGTAAGACTACCAAAATCAGCTCCGGCCGCATAGACAGGATCATTGGCATCTTTTCCATGAAAAACATTGACTGCAACGGCGGTGGTGTAATAGAACCACATCAGAAAAAGACCGGGCCACGTGAAAAATTGTACCAGAGAAACCCAGCCCATTCGCGAGGGCATATTGACCAGTGCTGAAGCGATCTCGGTTACCCCATGCAAAAAACCTCCTTTCTCGGCCTTTTGCTTTTTGAAAAGATCAGGATCACTGGGTGGGTATTCTCGGGTAGAGAAAACAGTATAGAGCACACCAGCTAAAAAAAAGAAAGCGCCAAGGTAAAAAGACCAGCGTACATTTTCGGGAATGATCCCTTTAGGGGCCGTATTAGAAAGATCAAAAACATTCTTCATGAGCCAGGGCAAGGCCGAGGCAATACTGCCGCCCAGTCCGATCATGAGACTTTGCATTACAAATCCCCGATTGATCTGTGAATCGGGTAATTGATCCGTAACAAAAGCCCGGAACGGCTCCATGGCAACGTTGCCAAACACATCGAGCACCCACAGTAAACCGGCAGCCATCCATAGCGCACTGCTATGGGGCATAAAGATCAGCGCGATGGAACTAATGAGGGCGCCGATCATAAAATAAGGACGCCTTCTACCCCACCGGGGGTGCCAGGTACGATCACTCAAATATCCTACCACAGGCTGCACTAATAAACCAGTAAGCGGGGCCGCTAAAAAAAGAAGGGGCACTTCGTCTGCGTTAGCACCCATACCTTCATAGATCCTTCCCATATTGGCCCGTTGCAAATCCCAACCGAATTGGATCCCAAAAAATCCAACACTCATGTTGATGATCTGCTGGAGACGCAGCATGGGTTTTTCGCCTTGAAAAGCACTAGCCATGTAAAAGGGTTGATTTAGCTGGTAAGATAATTACAAAAACGCAAAGCTCCTCATATAACGAAGCCATCCGGAATTATGGCCCCTTTCTTTACCACCACGATACCGTCTTTAACCGCATACAAAGGATGGTCCTTATTGTCGAGATGGTCACCCCCCCGGATGGTAACATCGTTACCAATACGAACATTCTTATCGATGATCGCCTTGTGAATGTGACAGCGCTGTCCGATCCCTGCAGCGGGGATGCCATTTTTGATACCCTCTTCAATATGATCGAGCGTTTCATAAAAATCGGTTCCCATGCAATACACATCCGATAGTACCGTACCCAACCCAATGCGGCTTCGAATACCGATTACGGAGCGCTCCACCGAGGTAGCACTAATGATCGATCCCTCGGCCACCAATACCTGATCGAGCGTAGTACCACTGATTTTGGCCGGAGGGAGCATTCGGGAACGCGTATAGATGGTTCGTTCACTATCGAACATATCAAAGGCCGGCAACTCCTTGGTCAATTCAATATTGGCCTCAAAAAAGGAACTGATATTTCCAATATCGGTCCAATAGCCACTGTACTGATAACTCGCCACCCGATAGCGATCGATACAGGCCGGGATGATCTCCTTTCCAAAATCGGTAGCCTCCTTTAATTCATTCCGCAATAACTCAAAAAGCAGACTACGTTTAAAAATATAGATCCCCATCGAAGCCAAGTAGACCCTGCCCTCGCCTTGCATCTTTTCTCCGGTATCACTGACCCAATCGCCGAGCACTTCCTTTTTAGGCTTTTCTATAAAGGAAGTGATCAACCCCGCCCCACTTTTAAGAATGCCGAATTCGGGCGCCTCTTTGCCCGTAACGGGAATGGTGGCAATAGAAATATCGGCCCCTAGTTGCTTATGATGATCGAGCATTTCGGCAAAATTCATCTGGTACAACTGATCCCCGGATAGAATAAGCACATATTCACTCTCGAAGGGCTCGATATGGCGAAGTCCCTGGCGCACGGCATCGGCGGTTCCCTGAAACCAAGTGGGATTATCGGGTGTTTGCTCGGCGGCTAAAATATCAACAAAGGCTCGACTGAAAGCACTAAAGTGATAGGTGTTCTTTATATGCCGATTTAATGAGGCCGAGTTGAATTGCGTTAGCACGAACATACGACCTACGCCATTGTTGAGACAATTGGAAATGGGTATGTCTACCAACCGATACTTACCGGCAATCGGTACAGCGGGTTTGGAACGACTGGCCGTTAAGGGATACAAACGAGAACCGGCTCCCCCGCCCAAGATCACGGAGAGCATTTCGGTAGAATGTGTAATGGTTCGTATGGCCATAAAATATTTATTTCAAGCTTTTATACACCTGTAGGTACTCATTCGCTGCGCTATGCCAGGAGTGATCGATCTGCATTACCAGCTGGCGAAACGAATCAACATGCGCTGGCTGCTGGTAATACAGCGAAACGGCACGGTCTATTGCATGAACAATATCGGTAACATGGGGTTGTTCAAACCGAATACCAAATCCCCCCGGATCACCCATATCCCTGACGGTATCTTTTAAACCTCCGACCGCCCTAACAAGGGGAATGGTTCCAAATCGCAGGGCATACAGTTGATTGAGACCGCAGGGCTCGACGCGGCTGGGCATCAATAAAAAATCGGCACCAGCGTACAATAGATGACTTAAAGCCTCTTGATACCCGATATGAATGCCCACCGAACCTTGCAAGGGCCCGGATAGAAGATCTAATTGCTCCTCGATCGACTTTTCGCCGGTACCCAACACTATAAAACTTATTTTTTGGGGATGGGTCGCCACCGCCTGGGCAATGGCCACGGGAAGCAGATCGGCCGCTTTTTCGTGAACCATTCTTCCGATAAAACAAAACAGAGGACGATCCACCTCTAAACCAAAGCGACGACAGAGTTCCTCTTTATTTTGCCGCTTACCTGTCTTTGCCGTTGAAACTGTATAATGAAAAAGCAAATAAGGATCATGGCCCGGATCCCAGATGGAGGTATCGATACCGTTCAATATGCCTATCGATTTCTCTTTTTCGTTCTCGAAGAGTTGTTCCAAACCGGCTGCACTGCTACGTAGTTCTTGCAGGTATCCTGGGCTTACGGTCGTAATCTTCCAAGCCGTCTTGAGGGCTGCAGCCAGTGGATTGATCTGATGATGCCAATCTAACAATGACCAGTATTGCAGGGAACAAGCCGGCAGCAGGTATTTCTGCTCCCAACTAAAGGCACCATTGTACTGTGCATTATGCACGGTAAATACGGAAGGGATCTTGGCCAGTCGTTCCTTAAAATCAATTCCGTGTAATAGTAAAAACGGGACCAACCCGGTGTGATGATCATGACAGTGGATTATATCCGGAAGATGCTTCCATGAATTGATCCAATCGCAAACAGCATTTTGAAAGGCGATAAAGCGTTCGGTATCGTCGGGATATCCATAGATCTTCTCTCTATCCAGTAGCCCGTTGATATCGACCAGGTAGAGATCAAAGCCCAGGCCGTTAGACTTTTCTTTGATAACACTGTAATGAAAAAATTGCGGACCAAGGTATTGACTCCCCTCGTGGACCAATTCCCATTGTTGCTGGTATAGAAATTCGGTCCGATGCATCGGTACGACCACTTTGGCAATATGCCCCTGCAAAACCTGGTATTTAGGCAAGGCGCCCACCACATCGGCCAGCCCACCGGCCTTGGCCATTGGAAAACATTCCGCCGCTACATGTACAATCTCCATACTACCACTGAACCTTTGAATAAATTTAATTCAAAATATCATATTTTCATTGCTTGTAATCCAATTTGAACAAATATTACTTACCCACAAACCACCATCATGCCAGCTGCTGACAAACAACCAACCAATTACGGCGCATTAGGCACCTTGATCACTGTTTTTTTCTTTTGGGGATTCATTGCTGCCGGCAACAGCGTATTTATCCCGTTTTGTAAAAATTATTTTCATCTCGATCAGTTCCAAAGCCAATTGATTGATTTTTCTTTTTATCTGGCTTATTATATAGGAGCCTTGATCCTGTTCGCTTATGGAGCCTTTGGAGGGCAAGACCTGGTCGGAAAATGGGGATATAAGAAAAGTATCATCTACGGTTTGCTTTTCTCTGCTGTCGGTGCCGCAGCCATGATCTTGGCCGTATATGGAAAGACATTCCCCGGCATGTTAGTGGGATTATTTATCGTGGCTCTCGGCTTCTCGCTGCAACAGACCGGAGCGCAACCCTTTGCCATATCGCTGGGCGACCCCTCTACGGGAGATACGCGAGTAAACCTGGGGGGCGGTATCAATTCGCTGGGAACGACCGTGGGGCCCTTGGTCGTGGCCTTGGCTTTATTTGGAAGTGCCAGTGCCGTCTGTGATTATGAAATACAACACCTGCCCCTTCAAAAAGTAGTTTGGCTCTATGCCTTTGTCGGTTTTTTATTTATTGCAGCAGCACTTCTTTTTGGAACCAGCAAAAAAGTACCGGCCGGGATCAACCCTGAAAAACCCGAAAAAGCCAGCCATGCACTGGCGGCCATGTTGATCATTACCGGATTACTCATTATTTGCTTTGTCCCTGTTTTCTCCTCCTACCGTTCCAAGGCTGCTGGCGACTTATACAGAGCAGAGCAAATGACCACCAAGACCACAGAGCTAGGTCTCTTTGTTACTGACTCAGCGAGTCGTAAAGGAGCCCTTGTGGTAGATTTATCCGGGGGTAGCGAGGCAGCAAAAGCCGGCATACAGGTCAATGACCTGATCGTTTCCTTTAACAACATTCCTGTCGAAAATACAATTGGACTTAGAACCCTTATTGATACGGCAAAAGTAAAGTTCAACTATCCTATCCATGTACTACGGGGCGAGCGTGTAGACACCCTTACCCTTTTGAATGAAGGAAAAAATATACTCACCGATCTGGAATGTCAGGCCTTGGCACAAACCGGTGCAAACCGAATCCATCTTTATAACCAGATCGACTCTATCAATAATTCGAAGGGGTATAAAATGGTTGCCCAGGAGATCAAAGAGCAAAAAAAACCGCTGGAGCAAAAAAGACTGCTGTGGCTGCTGGTCGCCCTTATTGTTGTGGTAATCGGTCTTCCCTTGGTGAGCAATATGGCTAGCCGCCAAAAGAAAGATTGGGGTGCGATGCAATTTCCACAGCTGGTGCTTGGTATGCTCGCCATTTTCTTATACGTAGGTGTAGAGGTAGCCATTGGAAGTAACTTGGGTGAACTACTCAAGCAAAAAGAATTTGGCGGCTATGTATCTTCTCAAATAGCACCCTTTATTGCCATGTACTGGGGTAGCTTGATGATCGGCAGATGGGCAGGGGCTGTTGGTGCCTTCAACTTAAGCAGTGAGCGGAAAAGACTATTTACTTTTTTGGCTCCCCTGGTGGCTTTTGGAGTGGTACTATTACTGACCAAACTGGCAGGACACGAAGTAGATATCTTATACCCCTATATCATTTGCGTCTTGATACAGATCTTGGCCTTTTTTATTAGTAGAAGTAATCCGACCAGGACCTTGCTGATATTCAGTATACTAGGCGTCCTCTCGATGGTGATCGGTCTGCTGACCACGGGCACTATTGCCATTTATGCCTTTTTATCGGGTGGTCTGGCTTGCTCCATTATGTGGCCATCTATCTTTACGCTCTCCGTTGCAGGTCTGGGCAAATACACCACGCAAGGGTCAGCCTTTTTGATCATGATGATACTGGGTGGCGCGATCGTGCCTCCTATTCAGGGAAAACTCGCTGACATCATTGGTATTCATCAATCATTTCTGGTTTGTGCCTTATGCTTTGCCTATCTGGCCCTGTTTGCCTTTTTAGTAAGAGGGATCTTACGAAGACAGGGTATCGATTACGATACGACCGTATCGGGATCGGGACACTAATTAATTCAATCGATTATTTTACTATGAAAAAATTTGCAGTAGGTATCGATATCGGTGGCACCAACACCAAGTTTGGAATCGTAGACAAAGAAGGCACTATCCTCACACAGGGACGCATGCTCACCAACGCCAGCGAAACGGTGCAAGGCTTTATAGAAGAGCTCTATCAACACCTTTATCCCATGATCGAGAATGTCGGAGGCCCCAACGAATTTGCCGGTATCGGCATTGGCGCTCCCAATGGGAATTACTACACAGGCAATATCGAACATGCCGCCAATCTTAAATGGAAAGGGATCGTTCCACTGGCCGCCATGATCAAAGAACGATTTGGCATGAATGTAAAGTTGACCAATGATGCCAACGCGGCTGCTGCCGGAGAACAACAATATGGATGCGCCAAAGGAATGCGCGATTTTATTACGATCACCCTGGGTACCGGAGTAGGCAGTGGAATTTTTGTGAACGGTAAGATTGTGCTGGGTCATGATGGGTTTGCCGGCGAGTTGGGCCATACTATTATCAGACCTGGTGGCAGACTGCACCCGGGTACTGGCATTCGTGGACCACTAGAGGCGTATGCCTCCGCAACAGGTGTGCGAGAGACTGCCCTGGAGATGCTGGCTGCAAATCCTGACCAACAAAGCTTATTGCGGCAATTTACTGCCGAGAAATTGACCAGTGAGAAGGTGTACGAGTGCGCCATTCAAGGAGATGCCATTGCCAAAGAGATCTTTTCCTTTACCGGTCAATTGCTTGGAGAAGCCTTGGCTAACTTTGTAATGTTCTCAAGCCCCGAAGCTATCGTACTTTTCGGAGGGCTGACCAAAGCCGGAGATTTAATTTTAAATCCTACTCGCAATGCTATGGAGGCCAATTTAGTACAGGTCTTTAAGAATAAAGTGAAACTAGTATTTAGCAACCTCAAAGAAGCTGATGCTGCCATTCTGGGCGCCAGTGCCCTTATTTGGGAAGAGACTTGATCATAAAAACACCGGGGACCGCCCTTTGCCCCTCTTTATCGGAGGGTTTTATCGTTTCTTTACCGTTAATGAGCAAACAGCTACTGCCTCCCCCATCTAAATTCAACGCCTCAACACAGCCGATCTCTTGTAAAAGCAGGGCAGTTTGTGTAAGACTTAACCCTTCTGCTATACCGGGAAATCGGCCCTCAACGGCCAATATGATCAACTCACCAGAAGAAGTGTAGCCCATTGCTGTACGAGGGTGTTTATCTGAAATGGCCTTGCCGGCAAACTTCAACTCTTCGTTATTGGTAATGCTGACCTTTCCTTCTTGCACCAACACCGGTCCTCCGCCCACCGCCGTTTGAGGTCTCCAACTAACTGGCCTCAGCGGTAAGCGAGCTGTTGGTTGATGCCCCGTCGCTGTCTCAAAAAAGCGCTTGGCCTTGTAGTGATTTACTTTATCTCGAAAGGGACTTATTGGTTTTTGCAGCGCCAGCGGATAACGCATGGAGCTATCCGTATACTGCCAGCTTATATCGGCTTTTCGGTCTTTGAAAATGCCAATGGCACTTCCCAACGGATGGCGCCAGGTAAGCGTATCTTGTCCCTTACCAGCCAAATCGTGAACATGATAAGCCAATACCTTGCCTTCGTTCATGACAAGATTGAGATTTTGATGTGTTGTAAAGGAGAAGAAAGAGGTATTGACGACCAGCAGCGGTTGTGCATTTTTCTGATAAAACCCCAGGGGCGTAAGTCTTCGGCCTGTGGTCGTATCGGCTAAAAATTGAAGAGAGCGATTTTTTAGGTTGGCCCTTACATAATAGGCAATATTGGGCTTACCCTCTACCGGATCATCGGTTCGGTACACATGAACTCCATCGGGAAGCGGCTGATACAAGGAATCGACCAAGACCCAACGCACTTGGGCAGCAGCATTGAACAAAAGCAGAATACAGCTAACAAAAAAGGTAAGAATGCGCATAGCACAATATACCAAAAGAATAGGAAAAGGAATAGCTGTTATGACTTTTCCTTATGCCATTGATCGACCCCGTAACCGGGAATCACATGCTTTTCACTGTGATAAGAGGAGCGAACCAAGGGACCACTCTCTACATAATCTAATCCTAATTGGTAACCGATCTCCCGGTAAGAGGCAAACTCATCGGGATGAACAAATCGCTGCACCGGTAAATGTTTCTTGGTTGGCTGCAGATATTGACCTAAGGTAACCACATCGCATCCATTGTCTCGAAGATCACGAAGGGTTTGGATAACTTCTTCTTCTTTTTCGCCTAACCCCAGCATGATACCGCTCTTGGTTCGCATACCCCCCTCTTTTAAGGTGCGAATAACTTCCATGCTGCGCCAGTACTTGGCCTGAATACGAACTTGTTTGGTGAGACGTTCGACGGTTTCAATATTATGACTCACCACTTCGGGATGCGCTTCGCTGATGCGTTGAATATCTTCTTTCTTGCCCTTAAAATCGGGAATGAGGGTTTCTAAGGTCGTCTCGGGATTCAACGCTTTGACAGCACGGATCGTGTTGAACCAAATGGTAGAACCGCCATCGGGTAATTCGTCTCTGTCCACAGAGGTAATGACAGCATGTTTGACCTTCATAAGCTGTATCGCTTCGGCTACTCGTTGGGGTTCATCCCAATCCACAGCCCCAGGTCGACCGGTCGCCACCGAGCAAAAACCACAACTACGGGTGCAAACATTACCCAAGATCATAAAGGTAGCCGTGCCCGCCCCCCAGCATTCCCCCATATTGGGACAATTGCCACTTTCGCAAATGGTATGCAATTTATGCTGATCGACCAGGTGACGAACGTGCTTGTAATTTTCGCCAATGGGCAATTTAACACGAAGCCAATCTGGTTTTTTGAGGTGAGAAGATGGAACAGGAGAAACAACAGGCAACTCGGTCATGCCACAAAATTACTGATTCCTATTTTCTTTTGCCAAACAACAAAGCGATATGCGCCTGAATGAAAAAAGGCTTATTTTTTTGCAAGGCCATAATGGGGACTTTACCGGAATAATACTCGGCACTGGCTCCCACCTCGATACCACTGACCACTTCGTTAAACCTTCCGTAATCAAAACGAAGAGCCCCTTTGACAAACAAACCAGGCTGCAACTTCAATTCGTTCCATCCTCTCCAAAATCCGCCGGAACCAAGTATCGAAGGGCCTAAGAATAATACGCTATCAGCTGGGGAATATTTAATATAGAGAAGATCGTCAGAGGCGGGATCTTCGACTTGCACATAATAAGGCTTGAGCATGCCCAAGGCCAATCCTCCGTAATAAACGGCCGATACGGCCACCCCGTTCTTGTTGCCCTTTTGTCCCACAATTCGCTGTTGCCCTACTCCCATGTTCAACTGAAAAAAGTTATTGACCTTGCCGTATATGTAGGGATTGCTGAGAAATAAGAATGGGTTTGAAAGATTTTGAAATTTATTCTCCTTTGGATGCTTGATCTCGGAAAAATCAACTCGATACAGGGTGGTACGCAAGGGCGATTTCATACGCCCCATCTCGTAAAACAGACCATAGCCGTTGCTGCGAGCCTGAATACCCATGGTCGTTTGCTTGTTATACACCAAAACCCCCTCTTCGGCTTGCCGGATAAGTGCATTTATCTTTTGTCTCTTTTGTTCTTTTTTAGACAATGGCTGACCGGAGCGGAACTCTTGTGCATAACCAATCAGCCCGCCCATAAGCATCAATACTATAAAACAAACCGCTTTCAAAAAAGGTATTTGATAATTGAAACGTAAATTTAGACAAATTATTGAATATGACTTCTCATGTTATCTATCAAGGAGCGCTTCGAACCAGTTGCACACATGTACAAAGTGGAACCATACTCGAAACCGACGCACCGGTCGATAACCAAGGACGGGGCGAACAATTCTCTCCTACCGACCTGCTCGCCACCTCGTTGGCAGCCTGCATGTTGACCGTCATGGGCATCAAGGCCCGAGATCTGCAACTAGACGTAAGCGGCCTTCGTTTCTCCGTCCAAAAAAATATGCTGACCGATCCCCGACGGGTAGGCTCTATCGAATTGCATGCCCATATTCCGGATCTGCTTTGGCCCCTTGACGAAAAAACAAAACAAATACTTAAAAAAACCGGGGAAACTTGCCCTGTGATCAAAAGTATTCACCCCGACATTAAAGTAAACATAGACTGGGCCCAGTGGAGTTGAACGAAACCTTGTATAATGGATCGTTACCAATTAGTAAGGGTTTGTAGTACCCTGCTTACCGGAAGCCCCATTACATTATAGAAATCTCCGTTTATATAGCGGATACCCACAACGCCTATCCACTCTTGAATGGCATAAGCACCAGCCTTATCATAAGGCTTATAGTGGTCTACATAATATTCGATCTGCTCAAGCGTAAGGGGGTGGAATCCCACCTCGGTGATATCATAAAAACTTTTTTCCATTTCGCCCTTGCGCAAGACCACGCCGGTAATAACACGGTGCACTTGTCCCGATAGAGCAAGCAGCATACTAATGGCCTCTTCGCGATGAACCGGTTTTCCTATAACATGCTCCCCCAGTACCACCACAGTATCGGCCGCCAGTATGATCTGCTCTGCAGATAAAGAGGACTGCACAGCAAGGGCTTTATTTCTGGCAATATGCACGGGAATATCACATAGCTCCAAATGAGGAGGAAAATCTTCTTTGGTATCACTGACGATAACCTCAAAGGGGACGGCTGCCAACTCCAACAATTGTTTTCGGCGAGGAGATTGAGAAGCTAAAACGATCTTTTGCATCATTAAAAATAAAAGAAGAACATCGAAAATATACCGACTAACAAGATCCATTTTACATAGCGACTCAAGGCTCCAAAATCGGCCGGAGTAACCGCATGGCGAAGTCGTCTGATCCAGTCGAGCAAAGGCAATAAGATAAGTACCGACCCGTACGCAACGGCTACCCAATAGTTAAGCTGAATCAGGTAAAATAATACGCCCACTAAGAGCAATAAGAGAAGCCCCACCCAAACCAAGGCAAAAAAGCGGGCCACCCCTATCCCCCATACAATTGGCAGCGTGCGACAACCATAGCGCCTGTCACCCTCCATGTCCTCAACATCCTTTATGATCTCCCTGGCCAGGGTGGCCAAAAAGGCAAATGCGGCATACAATAGAGCAAAGCGATAGAGTCGAAGTTGCAATGGGTCGATACCGCGCCCCCCACCCAGGGGGTCTATCTTTGACACGAATACGACCAGGATGGTCCAGGCAACCAGCAGAGCAATCAAAAAATTACCTACTAAAAAACTTTTCTTGAATCGAGTCGAATACAACCAAAGCAAGACCACACAAAACAAGTTGATCAAGACCAGGTATAGTTGCCGAACAGAGGTAAGGGCCAAGCCGGTGCAAACGATGCCGGCCGCACTCAGCACAAAGTGCCAGACCATGGCCCAGCGACGGCTGATGACCTTGCCCACTACCAATTTCTCAGGCTTATTAACCTCATCGATATTGACATCAAAATAATCGTTGATTACATACCCCCCTGCCGCAATTAGAACCGAAGCCATCAGAAGCCACCAAAAATGCATTCGGTCATCTACCGGTAACGATCCTGCAAAACCGGGTTCGTATATAGCGAATTGAAATAATCCCTGTGCCAAGGCAATAAAGACCAAGTTGGGCAAGCGGACCAAGCGAAAAAAACCGATGAGCAATTGCATGATCGGTAAATTTTAACGAGAGGCTATATTTTCTTCCGGGCCCCAATGACCACGGGCGGTCAATACCGCTTCGATGATCTCGCGCGCACATCCGCTGCCTCCTTTCGAATTGGCAACATAGTGCGAGATGGCTTTTATTTCAGGAGCCGCATCGGAAGGACAGCAGGCCAACCCGCAAGCTTGCATGGCAAAAAGATCCGGCAGGTCATCTCCCATATATAAAACCTCCGTGGCAGGGGTATCCCATTCAATAAAAAGAGTGCTAAGCAATTCGAGCTTATTATAGACCGCCATGTACACTTCGGTGATTCCCAACTTTCGAAGCCTTTCTTTTACCTCATCGGAGTTACCTCCGGATATGACGCTCACGCGATATCCCTTTTTGACCGCTAACTGTAAAGCATACCCATCCTTGATATTCATTCGGCGAGCCTGGGTAAAATCGGGCATCAGGTAGACCGACCCATCTGTAAGTACACCATCCACATCAAACACAAAAGTGGTGATCCGATCGAAAGATAGCGGATGGCTCATAGCATTTATTTCTGGTTATCGCGCCACTCATAGACCCAGGCACTTTGGATCATTTCGAGGTGTCCTTCGGTGCTCTCCTCCTTGGTTCCGGTAAAACCCGGTATCGCCAGCACCCACTCCAACAGGTCAGTAAAGCGAATACGATAGATCTTGCTTTCGGTAAATTCATCGCCAAATCGCTCATATAACTTTAAGGCAATATCCTCGTGATCGTTCCATCCGATGGGTGGTTCAAAATGCGACATGGGCGTTTATTTAAAAATAGAAAATTATTCTCCTAAGAACTGACTTTGGTCAGGTACCGTCACTTCAATTTGACCACCTCCTGCCAACAAGATACACTGACAACCCAATCGGGAATTCAACCGGGGGTTAACGGCTCGATCGATAAAATCTTCTTCCTTATCGCTGATCGACTCCAGATGCTCTTCGCCTTTGTTGACATATAGGTGGCAGGTACTGCAAGCACAAACGCCACCACAGTTATGGTGAAGTTCGATGTTGTTTTCGAGCGCAATTTCGAGCAGACTGTGTCCTGCTTCTACCCCATTCAACGTGATGGGCTTCAGACCAGCTTGTTCAAAGGTAAACTGTATGGTATACATAGGGCTTGCAAATGTAACGCTAAAAACAAAGAAGTGACTAAGTTGTTCGGGTTAAAATATTTTTTGGTATTCTTGCCTAACTTGCGTTCGATTTTTAATATCACTATCTTACCGCATGGCAAAAAATTTACTGATCGTTGAGAGCCCGGCCAAAGCCAAGACCATTGAAAAGATCCTGGGAAAGGAATTTCAGGTAAAAAGCTGTTTTGGCCATATTCGGGACCTCGAGAAAGCCTCGATGGGGATTGACCTGGAGAAAAATTTTGAGCCACGCTATATCGTTTCTCCCGACAAGGAGAAAGTGGTTAGTGATTTAAAAAGCCTGGCCAAGAAATCGGAAGAGGTCTGGTTGGCTACCGATGAGGACCGCGAAGGCGAAGCCATCAGTTGGCATCTTTGCGAAGTACTGGGGTTGGATCCGGCCAAGACCAAACGAATCGTTTTTCATGAGATCACCAAGCCAGCCATTCAAGCAGCGGTAAAAAAACCCAGAAAGGTCAATATGGACTTGGTGATGGCTCAACAAGCCCGCCGCATTCTGGACCGCATTGTCGGATTCGAATTAAGCCCTGTGTTATGGCGTAAAATGAGCATGAGAGGTAATCTCAGTGCCGGTCGCGTACAAAGTGTGGCTGTTCGCCTGATCGCGGAAAGAGAAAGAGAGATCTACGCTTTTACACCCGTTAGTCAATTTAAGATAGAGGCTTTATTTGCCGATAAAGACACGGAGGGAAGAGTAATTCATTTTTCAGCGGAAGGAAAAAAACAAGCAACGGCACAAAGTGCAGAAGCCTTTTTGAAAACCTGTGTCGGTGCCACCTATACGGTAAACGACATACAAGTAAAACCCGGCAAACGATCTCCCGCTCCTCCCTTTACCACCTCTACCCTACAGCAAGAGGCCTCCCGCAAGCTGGGATATGGGGTATCGCGCACCATGCAGATCGCACAAAAGCTATACGAGAACGGATATATCACGTATATGCGTACCGATAGTGTCAATTTAAGTAACACGGCCTTGGCGGACATTACCGATACAGTAGAAAAGATGTATGGCAAAAAATATCACCAGTTCAGAAAGTACCGCAATAAGAATGAGTCAGCGCAAGAAGCCCACGAAGCGATCCGCCCTACCTACATGAGCACGGCTACTATCAAAGAGGCCGAATGGGCCAGACTCTATGAACTGATCTGGAAAAGGACCATGGCCTCGCAAATGGCCGATGCCGAACTAGAAAAGACGACCGTTAAGATCTTGATCTCTACCAACGGAGAGGAACTTACGGCCGCCGGCGAAGTATTGAAATTTGAAGGATTTCTAAAAGTATATCTGGAAGGCCGAGACGAAGAGGACGGCGAAGAGGAAAACGAAGGGATGTTGCCGCCATTGCAATTAAAACAGCGCGTAACGCTCAATACCATGAAGGCCATCGAGCGGTTCAGTCGTCCCCAACCCCGCTACACCGAGGCTTCACTGGTAAAAAAATTAGAAGAGCTGGGTATCGGCCGCCCTTCGACCTATGCCCCCACGATCTCAACGGTGCTTAAAAGAGGGTATGTAGAGAAGCGAGATAAAGAGGGAATCCGAAGAACATACAGCGTATTTGAATTAAAGAAGGATAAGATCATCGCCGTAACCGAAGAAGAGAATACTGGTGCTGAAAAATCAAAATTATTTCCAAGCGATCTGGGTTTGGTGGTCACCGACTTTTTATTACAATATTTTGATGATGTAATGGATTATGGCTTTACTGCCAAGATCGAAAATGAATTTGATGAGGTAGCCAGCGGCAAGATGAAGTGGAACCAGATGATCAAGGATTTTTACAAGCCCTTTAAAAAGGATGTAGACAATACCATCGAAAAGGCGGATCGGATTAAGGGAGAACGTGATTTGGGCACTGACCCTGCCTCTGGCAAAGCCGTGGTAGCCCGCATGGGGCGCTATGGGGCCATGATACAGATCGGCCAAGCCGATGACGAAGAAAAACCTCGCTTTGCAAAAATCCCCACAGGGCAAAGCATCGAGACCATCACCTACGAAGAGGCGATGGCCCTCTTTGGTGCGCAAGGACCCATGGGGCAATACGAAGAAAAAGATGTGTCCGTAAACGTAGGGCGCTTTGGTCCCTATGTAAAATGGGGCGAGGAATTTATTTCGTTGCCCAAAGGAACCGATTTGGGGACGGTCGATCTGCAACGAGCCATTGCGCAGATCAAAGAGAAACAAAAGGCGGACGCACCCGTAGGTACATTTCAAGACAAACCGATCACAAAAGGAGCCGGTCGGTTCGGTCCCTATATCAAATGGGATGGATTATTTATTAATGTACCCAAGCGATACAATTTTGCTGCGCTAACGCCGGCAGAAATGAAAGAACTAATTGAAGCCAAGATCAAAAAAGAGGAGAATCGCTATATTCAACGCTGGCCCGAACTTAACCTTGCTCTCGAAAACGGCCGCTGGGGTCCCCTGATCCGTTTTGGGAAAAAACAACTCTATCTCCCTAAGAAAGCCGACGGATCACGCTATAGCGCCGAAGAGGGAGCTGGCTTTACGCTCGATCAGGTCAAGGATTTTGTAGAACAGCAAATACCAGGAGCCTTCTCTAAAAAAGGCAAAAAAGCGCCTGCCAAAAAATCGAGTGGCATAAAAAAAGCAGTGGCCCCCAAAACAAAGTCCGGTACGAAGAAACCAGGTGGTTCCACAAAAGAGACGGAAAAGAAATCCGCTGCAAAAAAAAGCGGTCCCAAAAAAGCCAGCCCGACAAAGACCCCATCAAAATCCAATAAAGGAAAGACGGGAAAGAAATAGTCATGAAGCGTGCTTATTGGGAACATATGGCCCAGCGTTACAACGAGGAGATCTTTGATGTTCGCCGCCAAGATAAAAAAGCACTCATTGCTAAGGCTATAAAAAAATATGCTCGTCCTTCTTCTCGGATCATCGATATTGGGTGCGCGATCGGCAAATGGTTTCCGGTACTCTCCCCTCTTTGCAAAGAAGTGATCGCGCTGGATATTTCGGCAGCCAATTTGGCGATAGCAAAGAAGACCTATGCTCGTTTTACCAATATTTCGTATTGGCAACGCGATATGAGCAAAAAGGCTATCAAATTACCCGTTGGTGATTTGGGCATTTGTATTAACGCGATCCTTACGCCTGACCCAAAAGATCGAAAGACATTCTTTACAAATCTGTCTCGTTGTATAGCGCCTAAGGGAAAATTGATCGTTACGGTCCCCTCCATGGAGTCCTATCTTTTATCCAGAAGGATCCAAAACGAATTTAAGATCGATCGGCCGGCATTTCCAACCTTATCGAACCCGCAAAAAGGATTGCGGCTGTGGAATAATCTTTTACAAGGTGTTTGCGATATCGATGACGTGGCACATAAACATTTTTTAGCCGAAGAATTGGATCTGCTTTTTGACCGTGCTGGCTTTACGCCCCTACGGCTCGAAAAGATAGAGTATGGCTGGAAAACTGAATTCAACCAACCGCCCCGATGGCTGCGCGCCCCCTATCCCTGGGACTGGATGATGATCGCCGAAAGAAAATAACCCTTTTTAAGACCTGTGGAAAAGTTTGTGTTGTTGATACAAGCAGCAGTCATGATATTGTGTGTAGATGCAAACAGAAAAAGAGATATCGGCCCTTTTCAGCTTAATGGATGATCCGGATGAAGAAGTCTATGGCGTTGTTTCAAAACGCATTGCCGACTATGGACGTACGATCATTCCTAGCCTGGAGCATCTTTGGGAGACCACGCCCAACGAACAGGTGCAACAACGAATCGAATCGCTGATACACCGCTTACAAATTCAGGACCTTCAGCAAGACCTACTGTCTTGGAAAACGGCGGCACAACCGGATCTGTTGGCCGGGGCATTGCTTTGTACAAGGTTTCAGTACCCCGACTTGACCATAGCACCTGTCTTGGCGGAGCTCGAAAAACTCAAACGTAATGTTTGGCTCGAGTTGAATAATTACCTGACCCCATTGGAACAGATCAATGTACTGACCAGTATTCTTTTTAGCTATTACGGTTTAAAGGGCAAAGCAAAGGACTATACTCGCCCGGAGGAGTTCCTCCTACAAACGGTACTCTCTGCCAAAAAGGGTAATGGCTTTGGCAATGGGATCATTTACCTGCTGCTTTGTGAAGGACTGGATATTCCTATCAAACCCATAAGGATACCCGGTCAATTTATTTTGGCTTATTTTAAACCGGTAGTACAGGCGATAGGATCACAAGAAAAAATAACGGAAAAGATCGAATATTTTATTGAGCCCAGCAGTGGACAAGTATTCACTAAAAAAGAAGTAGACGGGTATTTTAAAAAAATGGATTTGGCGCCCGAGCCGATCTACTTTACCCCTCTTAATAATATGGAGACGATCGCCTTGCTAATGACCGAGCTGGCCAATTGCTTTGACAGCGAATCAGATCGATATAAAAAAGAGGAGTTGCTCGAACTGGCAAGATCGCTGACTGAAAACTAGCGACCTCTCAAAACATAATGAACGGTGTCAACACCGAACTCCGAAACCAGATCATAGAGCCGGCAATTCCCAACCCGGACGATAGTTTCCTTTTACGAATGCATTGGCCTCGTCGAAATTGGTAACCTTCATCTCCTTTGCATTCCATAGCAATTTTTTACGGCCCAGGTATTTATCATCCCATCCTTTTAGAGTAGGATTCTTTAGCAGCCAACTTCGTATGGCCAGATTACCCATTAAAATGCTCTCGGTAAAAGGTCCTGCGTACGAAAATGGCGAACTGGTAACACCCTTATCGTATCCTGCTATACAAGCATTGACCCATTGCAGATAATGTCCCTCGGTAACCCTAGGAAGATACGGGGCAGGCAAGGTTTTCTCTTTCATTAAGCGGGTGGGAAGCAACCGAGGATTGGCCCCATAACAATCGATGAGCATTTTTCCTTTGGTACCGACGAGCAAAACCCCGCCATCCCAATTACCGAAAGCCTCCTCAGGACCTAACTCCTCTGGCCTGGGGGGTAATAGTCCACCATCATACCAAGAGACCTTGATACTACCCTTACCATCGGTACGAGGGTGATTCAAATGTATAATAGAGGCGGGCGGGCAGGCTTCGCTATTCTGTGAATCGTTCCACATTTCTTTCCATACAGTAGCCACGCTACACTCTGCAGAATCCGGATACGAGATGGGCAGTATTCGATAAACGGGGTCCAAAATATGACAGGCCATATCACCAAGTGCACCGGTTCCAAAGGACCACCATCCTCTCCAATTGAAAGGTAGATAAGCGGGATGATATGGAATTTGCTTTGCGGGACCCAACCAGAGATCCCAATCTAGTTCTGAAGGAATAGAAAAATCTCCCGAAGGACTAGCTTGTCCTTGGGGCCAAACCGGGCGATTGGTCCAGGCATGGGCTTCGGTTACCTCGCCTATCAGACCCGCCTCGTACATTTCCCTGGCCTTTCTAACGCCTTCACCCGAGCCTCCCTGGTTACCCATTTGGGTAACAACACGATATTTTTTGGCAGCCTCAGCCAACAAACGGGCCTCGTAAATACTATGTGTAAGTGGCTTTTGGGTATACACATGCTTTCCCAATTGCATGGCCGCCATGGTGGCAACAGCATGTGTATGATCAGGGGTTGAAATGCTGCAGGCATCGATCAGATTCTTTTCTTTGTCCAACATGACCCTGAAATCGCGATAGTAATTGGCCTGCGAATATTTCTTTCTCCCCACCGCAGCCTGACGATCATCTACATCACAAAGGGCGACGATATTGACGAATGGACTTTTTGCAAAAGAGGCAATATCACTTTCTCCCTTTCCGCCTACCCCAATAGCTGCAATGTTTAGCTTATCGCTGGGCGCTACAAATCCTCTACCCAAAACATGTCGGGGAACAATAAAAAATCCGGCGGCCGTAAGGGCCGATTGTTGCAAGAATTTTCTGCGAGGCAGGGAAGATGAAGACATAAAGCAATCTGATTTAAGCTGGTTAAATGTACTGCATTATGTCAAAGAAATAAAGCTAATCTGTGCCCAGTTCGTGTGGACTAAAAGTAAAGGGTAAGAGTAATTTGGCACTATCAATGATCATCACCTGACCGGTCTCACCGCCCAAGATCAAACGAATCGGGGCAGCCGTACGAAATTCGAATTCCACCAGGGCCTGTCGGCACATGCCACAGGGACTAATGGGCTGATCGCTGGGCCTTTTTTTAGTTCGATAACTGATGGCCATGCTTTTGATCTTTTGCCCGGGGTATTGCATAGCCACATTACCCAAGAGGACGCGCTCTGCACAAATACCCACCGGGTAGGAGGCATTTTCTTGGTTGGTCCCAGACACGAGAGCCCCATTTTCCAAAACGGCGACAGCACCCACATGAAACCCGGAGTACGGAGCATACGCTACCGAGGTGGTAGCGATCGCTGCACGGAGCAAGGCGGCATCCTGATCTTCTAGCAATTCGATGCTATCGAACAACTCGTATGAAAATTGAAATTGACCCATGCAGATCTAATTGACAAATTTGAATAACCGGTCCCAGCGAGGTCCGTTCTCCCAGCTGAACCAGATCATCCAGGCTTTTCCAACCACTCTATCTTCGGGAACAAAACCCCAAAAACGAGAATCCTGCGATCCATGTCGGTTATCTCCCATCATCCAGTAATAGTTCATGATGAAAGTGTACTCACGAGCAGGTTTACCATTTAAGTAGATCTGCCCGTCTTTTCGATACAATTCATTTTTTTCATAAACGCGGATGACGCGCTCATAGAGGCGATAAGTAGAATCATTGAGCGGAATGGTCTTACCACTTTCGGGTATCCACAAGGGACCAAAATTATCCTTGGTCCATTTAAAATAAGTAGTGTCTTGCGGATACACATCACCCGAAGTCGTCCCAAGGTCCATATCGTTTACCGCTAAGGGATCGTAGACCTCATCGTCAGGAACAAGGGGGCTTGTTAAAAACGGTTGTTTACTAAAAGAAGCTACCTTATTGTAAGGAAGATTTATAATATAGCGGCCACTTGCATCCACTCCAAACTCGGTGCTGTTGAACTCTTCTTTGATGAACTCGGATTCGAGCACAACGGAAGAGGTAAAGCTATAGGTATACTGTGCGTCGGGCGGTGCATCAGAGAGTTCACCCCCAATGAAAACCTGACCTTTTCTGATCTCGAGCTTGTCTCCCGCAACAGCTACACAACGTTTAATGTAATGATCGGTCTTATCGGCAGGATGAATGGCCAGGGGGTAATTCTCGGGATCAGCTAGTACGATCTTTCTGCCGGCATCGATATCGCCATTACCCAATTGTCTGCAAACATCATAGTAAGGATTCTTGGACTGGTAATCCGGCAGGTTGATTACGGTATCGCCTGCAGGAAAATTAAAGACAACGGCATCTCCCCTTTTTACAGGGTTGCTAAACCAACGAATATAGGGCAGCGAACCCCATCGGGTGTAAGAGGTTTTACTTGACCCGAAGGGAAGATAGTTATGCATAAAGGGAATCGAAAAAGGTGTATTCGGAATGCGGGGGCCATAACTTAGTTTACTCACGAACAAATAATCATTGACCAGCAAACTTTTTTCCATAGAACCTGACGGAATCGTATACGCCTCGAATACAAAAGTTCTGATCAGGGTAGCCGCCACAATGGCAAAGATGGCCGCATCGAACCATTCGCGCCAAGCCGGCTTTTGGTGCTTGCTTACTCCTTGCTTTCCTACGTAAATAGTTTCTGAACGAGTCGCTACCCAAGGGAAATAAAGGGGCGCCAAGAAAGCTGCCAGTGTATGATCGAGTAAGGAAAAACGATTGAACGCTTTTGCAAATTCAATAAAAATGCCCGGGGTGATGAACCATCCGATCACAGGGATAAATTGCCAAAAAACCCAATGCCGGGGACGTCCCGCCAATGATTGCATCAGCCAGGTATTATAAAAAGGAACATAGGCTTTCCAGGCAGGCAATCCTGCTTTGACAAAAAGTTTGGCAAGACCAGGTGCTGGCAACAGCACCAAAAGAATGGATATAAAGTAAACCGTGAGAAAATGTTGAAGCGGCATGCTATTTAATTTGATACATTACCTCTTTGACGAGCCGAACGGTTCTGGCAACATCCGGAAGAGCCGCTGCTACCAGATTAGGGGCATAGTGCAGGGGCGCATCGGCCGCGGTAATGCGACGGATAGGAGCATCCAAATAATCGAATCCTTCTTTTTGAATTCGGTAAGAGATCTCGGAAGAAACAGAGGCATAGGGCCACTGCTCCTCTACGATCACCAGACGATTTGTCTTTTTTACAGACTCGAGGATGGTGTGCCAATCGAGCGGACGAATGGTTCTGAGATCGATCACCTCTGCGCTGATCCCCTCTTTCTCCAACTCTTCTGCGGTACCAAGGGCCACTTTCATCATCTTGTTGAAAGAAACAATGGTCACGTCACGACCGGATCTTTTGACATCGGCCTTTCCAATTTCGATATAATATTCTTCGTCGGGCACATCCGACTTGTCGCCGTACATTACTTCACTTTCCATAAATACAATAGGATCATGCTCGTAACGCAAGGCTTGTTTCATCAAGCCCTTGGCATCGTAGCCATTACTGGGTGATACGACCTTGATACCAGGAATATTGGCATAAAGAGATTCAAATGCGGTAGAGTGCTGCGCTCCCAATTGTCCGGCCGAACCGTTGGGGCCTCTAAATACGATGGGGCAGGTGATCTGCCCACCGCTCATCGCAAGCATTTTCGAAGCGGTGTTTAGAATTTGATCAAGGGCCAACACCGCAAAGTTCCAGGTCATGAATTCAACAATGGGACGTAACCCGTTTTGAGCAGCCCCTACTCCTACGGCCGCAAAGCCCAATTCAGATATGGGGGTATCAATTACTCTTTTGGCGCCAAACTCGGCGAGCATGCCCTGGCTAACCTTGTAGGCGCCATTGTATTCTGCAACTTCCTCTCCCATCAAAAAGATTCGATCGTCCCTTCTCATCTCTTCCGACATGGCTTCGCGAAGGGCTTCCCGAAAGGCAATTGATCTGGCCATTTTCATTAGGTTTTATGCTTGGCAAAATTAAGCTAATTTTACTATCTTATGAAGAATATAAAGCTCATAGAAGTTCCTTCCGAGATCGGGGCCGGCACCCGTGGGGCCAGCTTAGGCGTGGAGGCCATCAAAGTGGCTGCCCTCGACTTTATGAGTAACTTTTTTATACACTTTCCCTCCGAGAAGATCCCAGCAGAGAATCATCTTCTATATGAGCCGATCGAGTCGCCCTATGCCAAGCGTATAAAAGGGCTCCTGGCTCTTTACGAACGCGTAGGCAAATCGGTGGCAGATTCTATCAAGAATAATTTTTTCCCGGTGATACTCAGCGGAGATCATTCCGTTGCCGGGGCTACGATCAGCGGCATCAAAATGGCTAAACCCAAGAGCAAATTGGGCGTTATTTGGATCGATGCCCATGCTGATCTGCATACGCCCTACACCACTCCCTCCGGCAACTTGCACGGAATGCCCATGGCCATTGCCCTAGGCCAAGACAATCCCGATTGTGCCATTCATCAACCCGATCAGCGCACCATCGACTATTGGAACAAACTTAAAAATGTAGGTAAGATCTGTCCTAAAGTGTTACCAGAACATGTCGTTTACATTTCGCTGCGCGATTTTGAGAAAGAAGAAAAATACCTTCTCGATCAACTGGGCATTAAGAAGATCTCCACCAAAGAGATTCGTAATAAAGGAGCCGAAAATATAGTTCGATCCGTGCTACGCTACTTGGCCGAATGTACGGATATCTATATCTCATTTGATGTAGATTGTCTGGACGCGGGTATTTCCAAAGGGACGGGCACCCCGGTGGGAAATGGTCTTCGCGAGCGAGAGGCAGAGGACCTCGTCAGTAAATTCATGCAAAATCGAAAGATCTGCTGTTTCGAGATCACCGAGGTAAATCCTACCCTCGACAAGGAAAATCTGATGGCAGAGATCGCCTTTAACATTCTGCAGCGAAGCGTTAATATCGTTATGATGAACTGAGTTCAACGAGGTCCGAAAGTGCGCAGAAGCCCCTGCTGAAAAGTCAACGGCAAAAACCCAAGTTCACGACGCGCTTTTTCGATGTTAAGCCCTGTTCGTAAAGGCCGCTGTGCCGCTTGCTTGAAAGATGCCGTATCGGTGCGCACCACTAAAGAAGGATCCAGCGAAAGATAAGCCGCGGCTTGCAGGGCCATCTGATAGGGTGTCAAGACCTCTTGTCCGCAAAGATGATATATACCCGTTCTGGCTTGAGTGATAAGTTGAAAAATACCCAGGGCCAGATCTCCTACATAGGTGGGCGTTCTGATCTGGTCGTCTACCACCTGGTAGGACTCCCCCGTACTCAGTTTCTCTTGCACTATGGAGAGCAAATTACTTCGCCCCGTCATGGGTCTGCCATAGACCAAGACCGTTCGCACGATGGACCAAGACAAAGCAGCCGCTTCCACCAACTCTTCGGCTCGTAACTTGGTAAGACCGTAATGATTGACCGAAGACCGCACAGCCGATTCCTTATAATTCCCTTCTTTTCCATCAAAAACAAAATCGGTAGAGATGTAGCAGAAATGTGCGTTGACTCGCCGGGCGGCGCTCAACAAAAAACGGGTCCCCTCCACATTGATAAGATCGGCCAGTTCTGGATGTAGTTCACAATCGTCTGGTTTGCCCATGGCACCCGCATGAATGATAAAGTCCGGAGCATAGGACTCCACTACAGTATCGACTGATTTTTCTTCCGTAAAATCCAGCGGCAGATAATTAAAATTTCCTTTGGATAAAAAGGGAAGACGACAATCACCACGAGATGTAGCTAACAGATCCAAACCGGCGTTAGTTAGCAGATCGCTCAAATAGTATCCTAAAAAACCATTGGCACCCGTCAGTAAGATTTTCATTGATTAAAAGTAGTAAAATCGTAAATTCGCTACTTCAATTTGTCGATTATGAGTCATAAGGTTTCCCGCATAGCATTGATGACTTCTGGAGGGGATGCCCCCGGGATGAATGCCGCTATTCGCGCTGTGGTCAGAACCGGCTTATATTATGGCTTCGAAGTGTATGGCATCATGCGTGGCTACCAAGGGCTGATCGAAGATGATATCATCAAAATGAACAGTCGATCAGTAGCCAATATCATACAACGAGGTGGCACCATGCTCAAGACCGCACGCAGTAAAGACTTTATGCAAAAAGAAGGCCGACAAAAGGCTTTCGAAAATCTACAAAAAAGAGGCATAGACGGTTTGGTCATCATTGGTGGAGATGGCTCCTTTCGAGGTGCCGTAACCTTTAGTCAAGAGTTCAATATCCCATGTGTAGGTATTGCCGGCACCATTGATAAAGATATTGCCGGCACCGATTTTACCATTGGATTCGACACCGCCGCCAATACGGCCGTAGAAGCGATCGATAAGATCCGAGATACCATGGAAGCGCACGATAGGGTCTTTGTTATCGAAGTGATGGGTCGAGACGCCGGGTATATTGCCTTGCATAGTGGAATGGCAACCGGAGCCGAAAGCATCTTGATCCCGGAACGTAAAACTGACATAAACGATATAATCGCCTCCCTCAAAGAAAAGGAAAGAAGAAAAAAACTGGTCAACCTGATCGTGGTTGCGGAGGGAGACGACTTTGGCGGCGGAAACGAAGTAGCGAAAGTGCTGAAAGAAAATCTTCCCAAGGCAGAGATCAGGGTCTGTATCCTTGGGCATATACAACGAGGAGGTGCCCCAAGCTGCATAGATCGAACTATTGCCAGCCGCATGGGGTATCATGCCGTTGAAAGTCTTGCCATTGGAAGACACAATGTATTTGTCGGCATTTTGAATAATGAAATGAATTATATCCCGTTAGAGCAAGCCGTCAAGATGAAAGGCACTATCAACGAAGAATGGCTGAACATTGTAAAGATACTGGCCCGCTAACCTTAACGGAGATTCAACTACCCCACTCTACATGGCAAAACACTTACAGAAATACATACATAGCAATTTTGATAATGAGGCCGGCAAGCAACATGCCTACAAACGAACCAAGATCGTAGCGACCGTAGGCCCCGCCTGCGAAAGCTATGACCAATTGCTGGGACTGGTAAGAGCCGGAGTCAATGTTTTTCGACTCAACTTTTCGCATGGTGCACACGAAGACAAGGCTCGTATTATTGCCGACATCCAACGAATAAACAAATCGCAGCCCTACAATATTGCCATTCTCGCCGACCTGCAAGGACCTAAGCTTCGGGTGGGTGATATAGAGAAAGGGGCTATGGAGATCAAAGAAGGCGACCTGCTTACGTTTACCAACGAAAAGGTCGTAGGAAATCTCGACAAGATCTATGTATCCTATCCCAACTTACACCAAGATGTCAAAAAGGGAGAGCGGATCTTACTCGATGACGGCAAGATGGAGGTAGTGGTAGAGGAGATCACGACAAAAAAAGAGGTAAAAGTTCGGGTGCAATTAGGCGGCACGCTGCTTCCCAAAAAAGGGGTGAACCTACCAGAGACCACTATTTCGCTACCGGCCCTTACCGAAAAGGACCTCAACGACCTTCAGTTTATCTTTACTCAACCCGTTGATTGGATCGCCCTTTCTTTTGTACGAAGCACTTCTTGCGTTCAACAATTGAAAGCACAGATCAAGAAAAATGACCATAAGGCCAAGGTGATCGCCAAGATCGAAATGCCGCAAGCAGTTAGTCATCTCCGCGATATTATACTGGAAAGTGATGGCATTATGATCGCCCGTGGCGACCTGGGCGTAGAGTTGCCCGTAGAGGCAGTTCCCTTACTGCAAAAGGATATTATTAAGAAATGTATCCATCGTGCCAAACCCGTTATAGTCGCAACACAGATGATGGAAAGCATGATGGAGCGAACTAAACCCAATCGCAGTGAGATCTCGGATGTGGCCAACGCCGTGCTGGAAGGAACCGATGCCGTAATGCTAAGCGGAGAAACAGCAGTAGGAAAATATCCGCAACTGGTCGTTGAAACGATGACCCGCATCATTTTAGAAGTAGAGGCAAAGGGCTACGACTACAACCGAGAAGAAATGCTTCGCCCCCAAGCCCACTCCCCTTCTTTTATGAGTGACGCTATTTGCTATAACGCTTGTGAATTGGCAGGAGATGTCAATGCTGATGCGATCATTGGGATGACTCAAAGTGGCTACACCGGATTTATGCTGAGCAGCTATCGCCCTAAAGCACCCCTTTACGTTTTTACAAAGGAGCGCTCATTAGTCAATCAACTCAGCCTAAGTTGGGGAGTCAGAGCTTTTTACTACGACGAAGAAGAAAGCCTCGATGAGATCTTCAAAGACCAGATCGATATTTTAAAAGAGAGGTCCTTTTTAAAAAAGGGAGACGTAGTAGTAAGCACCGGAAGTACCCCGGTAGCAATGCATTTACCCACTAATGTCATTAAGATCGCTAAAGTGGAGTAAGCTTTACCTCAGAGCCTTTTGATCTTGATATTGCGGTACCAGACCTTATCACCATGGTCCTGTAGACCGATACGACCCTCTTGAAAGGTTCCAAATCCGGGCATGTTGCGAAATTTACTGGCGGCTATCATTTTTTTCCAATCTTCTCCCCAAAGTTGTACGGAGACAACATTGACTTGATTCAAAAAAAGATCAAGCTTACCCTTTTTACAAACGATCTCGACCTGGTTCCACTGATCGAAGGCCCTCACGGTCTCTTGCTTGCAAGAAACTAGATCATAGAGATCGCCCGCACGGTGACTGGGGATCTTGGCATCGGGATGACCTTGATTATCGAGCACCTGCATTTCGGGTGCGGTCATCCAAGGCCATTGGTATTTTGTACTGTCTTCGTGAATGTAGAACATAATACCACTATTCCCGTTTTGAGCAATCTTCCATTCGAGCTTCAGGTGAAAATCGGTAAAGGATTCGTCGGTAACAATGTCTCCCCCTCCCTTGATCTGCCAACCCTCTTTCTGAGAAGGATCAAGCCAAAGGGCTCCCTCTTGCACCTTCCACGCAGACCCAATGGGGCTCCCACCATATTTATGCCAACCCTGGGTGGTCGTTCCATCAAATAGAAGCCGCCATCCTTCGGCCTGCTCTTTGGCCGTTAAGGAATTCTGCGCTTGTCCGGATATTGAATTGCAAATAAGAAAAGAAAACCCTATCAACAACAGGGAGAAGGCATATTTCATATCAATTATTATTTAACTCAAGTATATAGCGCACCATGGTCTCCGCATCGTCTTGCGATAAAGAAGGATGTGGCGTCATTGGCACATTTCCCCAATTTCCGGACCCTCCGTTGATAATGGTACCCGCCAATGCGGTGATAACATCATTGGGCGCGCCCGCATATTTTTTGGCAATATCACGGTAAGAGGGACCGGTTTGCTTTTCATCGATTTTATGGCAAGTAAGACAATCGCTATTCGCTACCAGAGACAATCCCTTTTGATAAACGGCGCTTCGTGAGGGATCAGCCCCTGATGACATTTTGGAGGCCTCGTTATTTCCAGCACTGGTATTGGTAGAACGATCCGGATCGCTCGAGGCGCCACCGCAGGAGAAAAGGACCAGACTGGTCGCTACGAAAAAAAATAAACAGATTCTGGGAAAGGACATCATAAGAATTTTATTAAAGATAAAAGATAATGAGATCAATTTTGATCATCGAGTCCCAACAAACTTCTATTCGAAGAACGATCGGTACCTCCCGCGGCAAAATCATCGAATTGCTTATCGGTAACGCGAATAATATGCTCGTTGATAAAGGGAGCTCCCTCTTTGGCACCTTGCTCGGGATGTTTGATACAACACTCCCACTCCATGACAGCCCATCCCGAATAATTGTATTGCGCCAGTTTGCTAAAGATCGACTTGAAATCGACCTGCCCGTCTCCGGGAGAGCGATACCGCCCGGCTCGTTGGGCCCAAGACTGATACCCGCCGAAAGTACCTTGCTTACCACTGGGATTAAATTCGGCATCCTTGACATGAAAGGCCCGTATACGTTCGTGATAAAAATCGATGTATTGCAGATAATCCAACTGCTGCAATACAAAATGAGAAGGGTCGTAGAGTAGACATGCACGAGCATGCTGATCTACTGATCGTAAAAAAAGTTCATAGGTAATCCCATCAAAAAGGTCTTCGCCTGGATGCACCTCGTAGCAAAGATCTACCCCACATGCATCAAATTGATCAAGAATAGGTCTCCAACGCTTTCCTAACTCGGCAAAGCCTTCTTCGACTAGCCCGGCAGGACGTTGGGGCCAGGGATGAAACGTGGGCCACAATAGCGAACCACTGAACGTAGCATGCGCCGTAAGTCCCAAATGCGCTGAGGCCTTGGCACCGTAATACAATTGTTGTACGGCCCATTGTGTACGCGCTGCTTTATTACCGCGAACTGATTCAGGAGCAAATGAGTCAAAGAGTTGATCGTAGGCAGGATGAACGGCCACCAGTTGTCCTTGAAGATGGGTCGATAATTCAGATATCTCCATACCATGAGAAGCGACAATACCCTTTATTTCATCGGCATAGGTCTTGCTCTCGGCTGCCTTTTGCAAATCGATGCAACGCTTATCCCATGTTGGGATCTGAACGGCCTTGTATCCCAGCGACGCGGCCCATCCACAAATTGAGGATAAGGTATTATAAGGGGCCTCATCGCTCATGAACTGTGCCAGAAAAATACCAGGACCTTTAATGGTTTTCATAGGGGAAGATTAAGCAATAAGATCGATCCATTTTTGAGTGGTACGAGAAGAGGCGATCATGGTTTCTATAAAAGCCATGCCGCGTACACCCTCTGTTGTGCCTGGATAATCCAGCACGATCGCATCGGGCTCTTGTCCTAAGGCCTTAGACCGAAGCGCCAACGAAAAATTGCGATATAAATTAGCAAAGGCCTCGAGGTATCCTTCGGGATGTCCCGCGGGTACCCGTGTAGCATGGCGGGTCGCAGTACATACAGCGTCCGAACCCGTACGAATGATCTCTGCTGGTCGATCAGGCCATTTCAGTAAGAGGGTATTGGGATCTTGATGATGCCACTCCAACCCACCCTTCTCTCCATAGAGTCGAAGACAGATCTTATTTTCTTCACCAGCTGCCACTTGGGTCGCCATCAGTACCCCACTGGCACCATTATTAAAACGGAGCAGGGCCGCCCCGTCATCATCCAGTTTTCGGTTGCGCACAACCGTATTGATATCTGCACAAAGCTGTGTTACCTGCAGACCGCTTACATACTCGATCAGATTAAAAATGTGAGTTCCAATATCGCCCATCGCACCGGCGGCCCCACTGCGAGCCGGATCGGTTCTCCAATCGGCTTGCTTATGGTTGGACCCTTCTAAAAAATTATATAACCACCCTTGAGGATATTCGCCATAGATCTTTCGAATAGGACCCAAAACCCCACTGGCGATACGGGCCCTTGCCTCTTTGATCATGGGATACCCTGTATAGGTATGACAAAGCAGAAGCGCACGACCGGTTTGTTTTCTTTTTTGGTCCAATAGCTTTGCCTCTTGTAGCGAAAAGGTCATAGGTTTTTCCAATACTACATCGAAGCCTTTTTCAAATGCCATCAGGGCCGGAGCCGTATGTAAATGATTAGGCGTTACAATGGATACTATATCTATCCTTTTTTCAGGAGGCTGCTGGGCCTCTGCTTCCAACAGGCTGGTATAATCACCATAGACACGCTCAGGATCCAAAAAAAGATCTTGGCCTGTCAAAGTAGAAGTAGCGGGATCGGCACTAAAGGCGCCTGCGACCAGTTCGATCTGGCCGTCGAGAGCAGCCGCCATGCGGTGCACCGCCCCGATAAAGGATCCTCTCCCCCCGCCGATCATGGCCATTCTTAATTTTCGTTGCATAACAGAACCGGTACAAGTGAGTGTTAAAAATACTATATTTATTTTCAATTGCCTGCCATGAAACCAATCAAGAGAATACAGCTATCTATTATGATGTTCCTCAACTTTTTTGTATGGGGCATCTGGTTCGTCACCATGGGAACCTACCTGGGAACAAGTGCGGTAGATAAAGGAGCCACCTTAGGGGCCAGCGATACTGAGATCGGTAGTGCCTATGGCACGCAAGCCTGGGGAGCGATCGTAGCCCCATTTGTGATTGGCCTGATCGCGGATCGCTTTTTTTCGGCCCAGATCATTTTGGGGATTTTACATCTGATCGGGGCGGCGCTACTTTACTTTGTTTCGCTTCAAACCAACTTTGCGGACTTCTACCCCTATTTGCTCGCCAATATGATCATTTATATGCCAACCTTGGCCCTGGTCAATGCGATCTCTTTTAAGCAAATGAACAACCCTGAAAAAGAATTCTCCCTAATACGTATGTGGGGAACCATTGGATGGATCGCCGCCGGATTACTGATCGGCTCTGTCTTGAAACTGGAAGAAAAACAAGAATTGAATACCACCTTTTTGATCGCTGCGGCCATTTCACTAGTGCTGGGGCTGATCAGCTTTACCCTACCCAACACTCCGCCTCCGAGAAAAGGATCGCCCATTAAATTAGGCGAAATGGTAGGAGTAGATGCGCTGCGACTTCTGAAGGACAAGAACTTTTTGATTTTCTTTATTGCGTCGTTTCTGATCTGTATCCCATTGGCCTTCTACTATCAGCAGACCAATATATTTTTAAATGAGGTCGGACTTAAAAATCCAGCCTCCGATATGACTTGGGGGCAGATCAGCGAGACCTTGTTCCTATTCTTAATGCCTTTTTTCTTTGTTCGCCTGGGCATTAAAAAGATGCTTCTGATCGGAATGGCCGCCTGGACAGTTCGATATTTATTTTTTAGCTACGGCGATGTACAAAATGGACTCTGGATGATCTATGCGGGGATTGTCCTGCATGGAATTTGCTATGATTTCTTTTTTGTGACAGGGCAGATCTACACAGATCAATTGGCCGGAGAAAAGATCCGCTCCTCAGCGCAAGGGTTAATAACTTTAGCCACCTACGGAGTGGGCATGCTGATCGGATTTTGGTTTGCCGGCTATATTGCCGATTATTATAAGACCGGACCCAAAGCCCATGACTGGTCGAATATTTGGCTAATACCCAGTATCATCGCCGCGGCCATATTGATCCTGTTTGCGCTCCTATTCAAAGACCCAACTAAAAAATTATTCGGAAATACAACTGCAAAAGAATAAACCGATGCCAGATTTTCCAACCCAGCGATTCTCGCATCCAAACAGAAGAGAACTACTCAAGCAATTAGGCGTGGGCTCCTTACTGGCAACGGCCGGTCTTTCTTCTTTTACCAATAAATCGAACGAGATAGCCCCGCTGAAAGGGAATATCAACCACTCCGTTTGCTCCTGGACCTATGGATTCTTATCGCTTTCGCAACTCTGCGATGTTGCCCTCTCGATGGGGCTGCGCGCCATTGACCTGGTTAAGCCAGCAGACTTTCCGATCTTAAAAGAGAAGAATTTGGATTGCTCCATGTGTTACACGGCGGGAGAGACCAGTCTGACAAAAGGATTCAATGACAAGAAGCATCATGACTGGTTGGTCAATGATTATCTGGACGCTATCCCCCTTGTGGCGAATGCCGGTTATAAAAATCTGATCTGCTTTAGCGGAAACCGAAATGGCATGGATGATGAAACAGGACTCAACAATTGCAAAGAGGGCTTACAAAAAGTGTTGGGAAAAGCAGAGCGATACGGTGTTACCTTACAAATGGAACTCTTTAACAGCAAGGTCGATCACAAAGACTATATGGCCGATAGATCGAGCTGGGGGATCGAACTGTGCAAGCGGATCGGTTCACCCAACTTTAAACTACTCTACGATATTTACCATATGCAGGTAAACGAAGGAGATGTAATCCGAACCATACAAGATCACCATCCCTGGTTTGGACATTATCATACAGCGGGGGTACCCGGCCGCCATGAGATCGATGAGACACAAGAATTATTCTACCCGGCCATTATGCGTGCCATAGTGGCGACGGGATTCAAGGGATACGTGGCGCAAGAATTTATTTCGATCAAAAAAGATCCACAGGAAAAGATCGATTCGCTACGAAAGGCCATTCAAATTTGCGATATCTAAAACCAACTATCATGTCTACTGTACAATATGATGCCATTGTGGTGGGATCGGGGATCAGCGGAGGCTGGGCAGCCAAGGAACTGACCGAAAAAGGACTCAATGTACTGCTACTCGAAAGAGGAAGGGATATTGAACATATCAAAGGCTATGTCAATGCCAACAAAGAATCGTGGGAGTTCCCGCATCGAGGCATCATGCCAACACAACAAATGCTCGAAGACTACCCGGTGCTCAAACGCGATTATCCGCTCAATGAGACCGTATTGGACCTTTGGGTCAAGGACAAGGAATCGCCCTATACAGAAACAAAGCCCTTTTCGTGGTTCAGGGGATACCATGTGGGTGGTCGTTCGCTGATGTGGGGTCGTCAAAGCTATCGGTTCAACAAATGGGATTTTGAAGCCAATTTGGTCGATGGACATGGTGTGGATTGGCCGATCCGCTACGAAGACATGGCCCCTTGGTATAGTTATGTAGAAAAGTTTGCAGGCATTCAAGGGAGCAAAGAAGGACTCGACGTGTTGCCCGATGGTGAATTTATGCCCGCCATGGAAATGAATTGCGTTGAAAAAGACGTAGCCCAAAAGATCAGACAAGCGTTCAAGGGTTCTCGTCATATGTTCATTGGCAGGAGCGCCAATATTACCGAGCCGCATCAAGACCGGGTAAATTGCCAATATAGAAATCGATGTTGGAGAGGTTGTCCATTTGGAGGGTATTTTAGCACGCAATCCTCTACCCTGCCAGCGGCCATGAAGACGAAGCGATTGACCCTTCGCCCTTTTTCGATCGTCACCCAAGTGCTCTATAACAAAGAAACCCAAAAAGCCACCGGAGTTGAGGTGCTTGATGCCATTGACAACAAGACCTATACTTACCAAGCCAAGCTGATCTTTCTTTGTGCCTCTTCGTTCAACTCTACCTGGATCTTGATGAATTCTGCCCAACAGATCTGGCCCGACGGATTAGGGAGCAGCAGTGGCGAACTGGGTCACAATGTAATGGATCATCATTTTCGGTTGGGCGCCAGTGGAAAGACCATGGCTTTTTCTGATCGCTATCAATATGGACGCAGACCCACCGGTATTTATATTCCCCGATTCAGAAATCTGTACAACGATAAAAGAGACTATGTCCGTGGATTTGGGTACCAAGGTGGTGCGGGTCGCGGGCGGGGTATCGAAGTAGCCGAGTTCACTATCGGTAAATCACTCAAAGAAGCCTTGAGCGTACCCTCGGATCATTGGGGAATGGGTGTAATGGGCTTTGGCGAGATGCTCCCCTATCATGAAAATAAGATCTCGCTAGACCGATCGGTTAAAGACAAATGGGGACTACCGGTACTGAATATGGACGTAGAGATAAAAGAGAACGAAAAGAAGATGCGTCAAGATATGATGAATGATGCGAAAGAGATGCTCGAAGCCGCCGGGCTTGAAGACGTGCATACCTATGACTATGGATATGAGGTAGGCATGGGCATCCATGAAATGGGAACCGCCCGCATGGGAAGAGATCCTAAAACTTCCGTGCTGAATGGAAACAACCAGGTATGGGATTGCAAGAACGTTTTTGTAACCGATGGAGCTTGCATGACAAGCGCCTCTTGCGTCAATCCCTCTCTTACTTATATGGCGATGACAGCCCGGGCGACTGATTTTGCCGTTAGCGAACTTAAAAAAGGTAACCTTTAATATCCTTCACATGAACAGAAGAGAACTGCTAAGATCAATTGCCCTGCTTACCGGAGCATCAGTGGTGGGAGCTGATTTTTTATTGATTGGTTGTACTAATCCGGCGGCCGGCCCCGCGTTGCTTTCCGCAGCTGATATCGCATTGCTAAATGAAGTGGCAGAAACTATTTTACCGGCCACGGACACCCCCGGAGCCAAAGCCGCCGAGGTAGGTTCCTTTATGTCTGTTATGGTAACTGATTGTTATACCAAGGAGCAACAAGCGGTAATTATAAACGGTCTAAAAGAGCTCGATGTAAAAGCCACATCTACAGCCCAGCAATCTTTTATGAACTGTACGGCCGAAAAAAGACACGAGGTATTGACCGTACTCGAAAAAGAAGCTAAGGCCTTTAATGAGGCCCGATCCGACAATGAGAAGCCCGTTCACTATTATACCATGATGAAACAGCTCACACTCTGGGGATTTTTCAGCTCCAAGACCGGTATGACCGAGACCCTTCGTCATATACCCGTACCGGGTCGTTATGATGGGAATGTCCCTTATACAAAAGGAGAAAAGGCCTGGGCCGAATAAACCGATTATGGCAATGCAAAACAGAAGAACTTTTATTAAAGAGACTGGATCGCTGGTTGCAGGCGTATCCCTTTTTCCCCACTGGGTTCAAGCCATGGAAGATCGTGGCAAGCCCCGACCCTTCGGCATTCAGCTCTACACCCTGCGCAATGAATTACCCGGAAAAGCCCGAGAATTATTACAACAGTTGGCCAAGCAGGGTTACACCTATATCGAAAGTTATGAGGGGCCGGAGGGCATGTTTTGGAATCATAGTGCCAAGGCATTCAAGGAGTATCTTGACAACCTGGGCTTACAAATCGTATCCTCACACTGCGAGGTGCAAAAGAATTTTGAAAAAAAGGTGGTCGATGCCGCCTCTATTGGTATTAAATACCTGATATGTCCCTGGGTTGGACCGCAGCCAACGATCGAATCCTATAAACGAATAGCCCAGCAATTCAACCAACTGGGATCGATCTGTCAAAAAAATGGAATTCGCTTTGCCTATCATAACCATGATTATTCCTTTAAGCCGATTGAAGGACAGTTACCCCAAGAAATACTCCTTAAAGAAACCGATCCACTATTGGTAGATTTTGAACTTGATATCTACTGGGCACATTATGCAGGGCAAGATCCGGCTACCTGGTTCGCCAATTATCCTAATCGATTCAAGCTTTGCCATGTAAAAGATAAAAGCCGGGCGCCCTATCCTAAAGAAGGCTATCAGTCCGTTGACTTGGGAACGGGCAGTATCGATTTTAAAAAAATACTTCCCCGCGCTGTAAAGCAGGGCCTCGAGTACTTACTGGTAGAACAAGAATTTTATCCAAACGGAAGTCAGATCGAAGCCGCCGCTGCCGGAGCATCTTATATGAAGCGACTACGCTTTGGATAAGGTTTTGAATGCGTCTGTAAACGCTTTGACCCGTTGTGGATCGATATAAGGATTCTGATAACTCTCACTACCACTCGCAAATGAAGGATGCTGAAACTCCATAGCCGAAGGCGTTAAGGAGCGAAGAGAAGAGTGAAACTCCACACAACCCGTTTGTATCGCTAAATCGATCACATTGTCGGGCCTGACCCCGCTACCGGGCATTATAATGATCCTATCGCCCGCTTGCTGTTGCAAGGAGGCGATTTGAGAAACGCCTTCCGGAGCCGTAAGCTGTTGACCAGAGGTAAGCACTCGCTCACAGCCGATACTGATCAGTTGCTCTAGGGCTGCTTCTGGATCGACACAACGATCAAAGGCACGATGAAAGGTTACTCCCAAGGGATAGGCCAATTCGATCAAGGCTGCAGTACGGTCCCGATCGATCTTTCCATCGGAGTGTAACATACCGATCACCACACCATCGCACTGAAGGGATTTACACAACAAGACATCTTGCCTCATTATCGCAAATTCTTGTTCGCTATATAAAAAGTCTCCGCCCCGGGGACGAATGATAGGATAAAGCGGCACGGTAAACGACTCGCGACAAAGACGAATCGTTCCATAACTGGGGGTAACACCGCCTTCGGATAGCGAGGCACAAAGTTCTATGCGATGCGCTCCACCTGCTACAGCCAGACGAGTGGTCTCAAAGTCGGTAGTGGCGATCTCGATCAGGTAGGGAGAAGTCAATACAGATGAACTCATTTAAAATAACTTTTGGCAACCACTAATTTTTCTTGATCAGCCGTGCGTAATGCATAACTAAAACCCGGATGGATCGAAAAAGACCCCACGGCTCCTTTTTTATCGATGGCCAAAAAAGCAACTTGAATATCCTTGGCCTTTTCTTTTTTGATCCGCACCACCCTTTCTATCAACTGGCGACAGGCCGCCTCCGGCGACTTGCCCGAACGCATGGCCTCTACCACAGCACTTGAACCCGCTACCCGTATCACATCTTCTCCTTGCCCGGTGGCGACACAGGCTCCAACTTCATTATCCACATAGAGACCGGCGCCAATAATGGGCGAATCGCCAATTCGACCACGCATCTTGAAGCCCGCTCCACTGGTGGTGCAACTACCACTGAGATTCCCGAACGCATCAAGAGCCAGCATGCCGATCGTATCGTGATTCCATTCACCACTAGACAACTTAGCAGGGGCAAAGGGGCCGTGTTCTTTTTGATTTTCTACGTTGATACGGGGCGAACGATAGTTGGACTTCTGCAGCCACTCTCGATATGATCGTTGCGCCGATTCGGATAATTGCTGTGGCTCCAATGAAAATCCCTCGGCCAGGGCAAATTGTTGCGCTCCCTCGCCTACCAGCATCACATGCGGTGTTTTTTCCATAACGCGTCTGGCTACCGATATCGGGTGCTTGATCCTTTCCAAAAAAGCAACCGCTCCACAATTAAAAGCCTCATCCATAATACAGGCATCGAGTGTGACCAATCCATCCCGATCGGGGTTAGCACCCAAGCCAACACAGCAACTGAGAGAATCCTCCGTTACCATCACCCCTCTTTCAACCGCATCGAGTGCTCGCCCGTTAGCAGATAAAACAGCCCAGGCAGCCTTATTCGCTTCCAAACCGGCATCCCATGTAGAGATCACCACAGGACTTTTCGATAGCCCTTCTTGCGCCCTGGCTTTGTTTCCAGTCGCTATGGCCGCTGAAATACCAAGGGCCGAGGTCTGAATAAATTTTCTTCGATTATACATTGTTTAAAGATAGTACGATAGACTTACCAACAAAAACACAAAGCAAGAAGTCCGAAAAAAAACTATCGATAACTTTACCGCATGTCAAAAAGAACCATAGAAGCTGTTTTTGCTCCTCCTGCCCCCCACATGGTGGGCGACGGATTTAGAGTCCATCATTTTTTTCCCGACGGCGTGATTGCTGACAAGCAACGTATGAGTCCTTTTTTTATGCTGGACTATGCCTCGCCCTTTCATTTTACGCCTACCCAAACGCCACGAGGCGTGGGCGTACATCCCCATCGGGGTTTTGAGACAGTAACGATCGCCTACCAGGGAAAGATCGCCCATCACGACAGTGCCGGTCATCATGGCATTATTCAGGCAGGGGACGTGCAATGGATGACGGCGGGCGCTGGTGTTTTGCACAAAGAATATCATGACAAAGAATTCGCTGAACAAGGAGGCCTATTTCAAATGGTCCAACTTTGGGTCAACTTGCCAATGGCGTATAAAATGACACCTCCTTGCTATCAAGAGCTTACGGCCGCTTCCATGACCAGGGTGCCGATCGAAGATGGTGAGGTAGAAATTATCGCCGGCGAATACCAGGGAAAAATAGGGCCCGCCCATACATTTAGCCCGCTCAACGTGTTCAATCTGCATCTTCAGGAAAAAGGACGTTGTATACTCCATTTTCCCGCCCATTTTAATACAGCGCTGCTGGTGATCAAGGGATCGCTGCTGGTAAATGAGCAAACCGCTGCAGCCAACCAGTTTGTCTTATTAAAAAATGATGGAGAGAAAATAGAAGTGCATGCCCTTGAGCAGAGTATAGTACTAGTATTGTCAGGTGAACCACTTGGTGAGCCCATTTCTGCCTATGGCCCCTTTGTAATGAACAGCTGGAAAGAGATCGAGCAGGCCGTACTCGATTTTAACGAGGGAAAATTTGGTGTATTGTCCGATAATTGATCCAATTAAAAAACATAACATGCAAAAACGATTTCGTTTTTCACTATTTGTAGCCGGATGCTGTTCGTTATTTTTTTTAATGACCAACCTCCTGCTGGCTCAAGATGTCTTACCCTTGACCCCCTACCCGAATCGGGTACAGATCGGTACCGATAAATTTACTCTACCCAGCAAGCTGTCCTTTTTTATAGAGGGTGAAGCCAAGGAGAGTCTATCGCTTAGCCAACTTCTGCAACAGGATTTCAAGCAGGCTTGGTATATCGACGTAGAATCCACGAGTCGTTCCACAGAGGCGCTACTTCATATTACCCTAAAGGGAAACATACAAACCGATAAGCCCGCTTATGAATTGCGTATTGACCGCAGTACTATTTCAATAAAGGCCAGTAACCTCGAGGGCGTATTTTATGCCTCGCGTACACTACTACAATTATTACAGCAAAATAAAAATGAACAGTGGGAATGCCCCACCGTTTTCATAGAGGATTATCCTCGCTTTTCGTATCGGGGTATGCACCTCGATGTAGGTCGTCATTTTTTTCCCGTTTCGGTCATCAAGCAGTATATCGACTGGCTGGCCTATCATAAACTCAATAAATTTCACTGGCACCTGACCGAAGACCAGGGCTGGCGAATAGAGATCAAACAATTTCCTCTTCTGACTAGCGTGGGGGGGTGGCGTAACGGTACCCTCATCGGACGTTATCCCGGAAAAGGAAACGATAATACAAGACATGGTGGATACTATACGCAAGAAGAGATCAGCGAGGTAGTAGCCTATGCCCAACAACGATATATCGACGTAATCCCCGAGATCGAGATGCCCGGTCATAGTAGTGCCGCCATTGCAGCGTACCCCTGGCTAAGTTGTTTTCCCGACAAGCCCACTGCGATACCGGCCAATATGATCTCGCAACGCTCTATTGACCAACAAAAGCAAGGGGGTATAAAACTGGTACAAGAGACATGGGGCGTTTTTGACGATGTCTTTTGCGCCGGAAATGACTCCACTTTTCTTTTTTTAGAAAAGGTGATCGATGAGGTGAGCGCCCTATTTCCCTCCAAGTATTTTCATATTGGCGGAGATGAATGCCCTAAGACGCATTGGAAAAAATGTGCTCGCTGTCAACAACGCATGCAAACATTACAGCTAAAGGATGAGCATGAATTGCAGAGTTATTTCATAAAGAGGATCGAGAACTACCTGGCAAAAAAGGGAAAAATATTGATCGGCTGGGACGAAATCTTAGAGGGAGGGCTGGCACCCAAGGCCATTGTAATGAGTTGGCGCGGGGAGAGCGGTGGTATTGAGGCGGCCAAGCAAGGTCACGAAGTGATCATGACACCGGGCAATCCGGTATACTTCGATCATTCGCAAAGCGAAAATGAAGACTCTGTTACGATTGGAGGATACAATTCGCTTGAAAAAGTATATCGCTACGATCCGGTTCCTCAAGCATTAGCAGGACAATTCGAGAACTATGTACTGGGTACACAAGCCAATGTCTGGACAGAGTACATGGACAATCCCTCAAAAATTCAGTACATGGTCTTTCCGCGCATCGCCGCGCTAAGCGAAGTATGTTGGACCCATCTTGCACAAAAGGATTGGACGGCCTTTGAAAAAAGACTGCCCACCCTTTTCGATCGCTATCGTCAATGGAAGATTCAGGTTAGTCCGGCCTATTATGATATTATTGCCACCGTGCAGCCAAGATCCGATCATAGCGGTATTGAACTTTCTTTACAAAACAAGGCTCCGGGAACCATCTTGCAATGCGAAGCCAATAATACAATGAGCCCGTATGCACAGCCGATTTCAATTACAAAGAGCGGTCTGATCAAAGCACAAACCGTAGATGCTGAAAACGGGTCTATAAAAAGTCGCTATCAGCAAAAATTTCAGCTGCATAAAGCGGTGGGTAAGCAAATTACCCTCTCCACTGCTGCCTCCAAGAGTTATCCGGGAGATGGGGCCTTTACCCTTGTCAATGGCATTGCCCAAAACAAAGGATATAGTAAGACGCGCGATTACCTTGGTTTTAGCGGCACTTCAGCAGAGGCGCTGATCGACCTGGCGACACGAACGGAGATAAGCAAGCTTGAGATTTCTTACTTACAGCAGACAAGCAGCTGGATCTACCCTCCCGCCGCCATTGAGGTTTTGGGTTCATCAGACGGAAAGCAGTTTACAAGATTAGCTGCCGCTGAACTGGATAAAGGCGATTTATCAAAAAATCAAATTAATTCTAAATCATTGACAGTAAACGGAAAATACAGGTTTATTAAAGTTTTGATCAAGAATTATGGATTGATCCCGGCAGGCCAACCCGGTGAAGGCAAAGGAGCCTGGCTCTTTTTGGACGAGATCGCCGTTTATTAATTTTTTTAATACTTACGCAAAATCCTGCATATACCCGCAGTTACCTTGAACTTAATAAATTATTTTCGTAAGTAAAGATTTTGCATGCCCAAAAGAAAACCCATCCCCAACCTGGCCGATAGTTTTGAGAAAATACCGGTAAAGATCGTTCAGGACGCTAAGGAAGGCTCTCGTTGGGTAGCGCAGCAAATAGCCTCGCTGATCAGGGAGAAGCAGAAAAAAAAGGAGAAATGTGTGCTAGGGCTTGCCACTGGCTCAACGCCCAGATCACTTTACGCTGAACTGGTGCGTCTACACCGCGAAGAAGGACTCAGTTTTAAAAATGTGATCAGCTTTAATCTCGATGAGTACTACCCCATCGAGCCCCAAGCGCTGCAAAGTTATCATCGCTTTATGCACTTGAATTTGTTCGATCACATTGATATTCTTGCTAAGAATATTCATATTCCCAATGGAGAGACACCAAAGGATAAGATCAAAGAACATTGCAGGGCCTATGAAAAAAGAATTGAAGAAGCCGGGGGAATCGATTTGCAGATATTAGGGATAGGAACAAATGGCCATATCGGTTTTAACGAACCCGGCTCGGGACTCTATTCAAAAACGAGACTTATAACCCTCGACAACTCGACCAGAATGGCGAATGCCTATGAATTCGCCAATATCGCAGAAGTGCCACGCCTGGCGATTACCATGGGCATCAGCACCATCTTGAAATCGAGAAAAATAATTCTTATGGCCTGGGGCTCGGCCAAGGCCGCTGTGATCAAACAAGCCGTAGAAGACGATGACAGTGAAAGTGTGCCGGCTTCGTTGTTGCAAAATCACGAAGATGTCACCTTTGTTACCGATGAATCTGCCGCTGCCGAGCTAACCCGTAACAAATCTCCCTGGTTAACGGGCGATTGCGACTGGACGCCCCGCATGATCAAGAAGGCCGTGGTTAATATGGCCCTCAAGTTGCAAAAGCCTGTCCTGAGTTTGACCAGCAGCGATTATAATGAATTCGGTTTGGGCGATCTGTTGGTGGATCAAGGCGACGTATACGAGATCAATCTCCAGGTGTACTATATGCTGCGTGATACCCTGACCGGATGGCCCGGAGGAAAACCCAACGCCCACCTTCCCGCGCATCCAGAACGCTCTGAACCTTGGCCAAAGAAAATAGTTATTTTCTCTCCCCATCCGGATGATGACATCATTAGCATGGGAGGAACCTTTCAGCGATTGCAAGACCAGGGGCACGATCTACACGTAGCCTATCAAACCAGTGGAAATATTGCCGTAACCGATGAGTTCGTAACCCGTTACCTCGATTTTGCCATCGGCTTTGAGTCGATCGCGGGCATCAATACGACCAAAACAAAAAAGATTCTGGCCGATGCCCAGCGCTTCTTGGCCAAAAAGAAATCACACCAGGTTGATACGGCCATGATCCGTAATGTCAAAGGACTCATTCGACGCGGAGAAGCCAAAGCCACTTGCCGCTATGTGGGTATTCCGGAATCGAATGTCCATTTTATGCACCTCCCCTTCTATGAGACAGGCACCATCGAGAAAAAGCCGCTCGCAGAAAAAGATATTAAACTGACCATGGAATTACTTCGCAAGATCCAACCTCAGCAAGTTTATTGCGCAGGCGATTTTGCCGATCCCCATGGCACACATCTTATTTGCTTTAATGCCATTGTTGAGGCACTACGCCGTATCAAAATGGCCGGCGATGGTTGGATCCAGGATTGCTGGCTTTGGCTTTATAAAGGAGCTTGGCAAGAATGGAACATAGAAGAGATCGATATGGCTGTACCAATGAGTCCTGATCAGGTATTGAAAAAACGCTACGGCATTTTCATTCATCAATCTCAAAAAGATATGGTTCCGTTTCAGGGGGCCGATTCAAGAGAGTTTTGGCAACGCGCCGAAGAACGAAATGCACGAACCGCCAGCTTGTATGCTGACCTGGGCCTTACCCACTATGCAGCCATCGAGGCTTTTGTGCGCTGGCATTATTAAAATTTAGCGTATATTTGCAGCCCTTTGGTACTTATTCCATCCACTTGGGAACGGTACCGGTTCGGCCCCGTAGCTCAACTGAATAGAGCATTTGACTACGGATCAAAAGGTTTCAGGTTTGAATCCTGACGGGGTCACGAAAACCCTCAGCACAATAAGCTGGGGGTTTTTTAATGGATGATACGAAGACCCATTACAATGTCTTTCTGATTCGTTGGTAGCATGCGGGTAAAAGTAATCGAAAACGATCGTAGGTAGCGGCAGCAATATTGGTGGTATCGAAAGGAACGAACTGTACAAACGATTTACTCTCGCCTGCATTACGGCCATACTTGTACGTGTTCGTAAACCAACCATCTTCTTGTAATTGCACCTCAGGCAATAAGGTGTTGGGAACGCTGATAAAAAAAGCATCCCCTTTCAACGAAGTGGAAGAAGTTGATGCGCTCGCTGAAACAGTAGCCAGGGAATATTGATGCAAGGTCAGATAGGCTTCCTTAGCGGTCTCCACGGCCGGATCGATCAATTCTACCCGAGGAGCCAGCACCCCACGATAGCGATATCCATTGGTATCCTGGTAAGCATATAATTCTTGCAAGACAGCGGCGATCGTATCGCGCATGTACGGATAATGCGTACAGCCCAGTATCAAGGTGTTTAAGGGAATGCGATATTGTTGCGCCCGCATTTTCTCTAGCAAAGAGACCAGGTGGTATCGTACATAATTGACCGGATCGTTTAGCTGCATCTCCACACAACGCCCGGCATCATCGTATTCGCAGAGCAGACTGTTACCGCTTTTAATAAACCCATATATACCCAGCAATGAAGTATCGATCGGATAGGTCGGATGGCGAAAAGAGGGTCCCTTGTATAAACTACGAGGGGCTTGCGCCTGATCGGCTATAAAACTCCAATCTCGATCGATACTTTCTGCTAACCCAAATCCACCCTGACTTGCAATGGAGAGCGGTCCTAATTGTAACGAATCGGCCATGGCTTGCAAAACCAGGGGATAGCCATTCGAAGCCACCGTACCGGCGGTGGCAAACACCCCTACCGTACCCCAATTCTGCTGCAAATGACGAATAGCCGCCAGGGAGCCGGCATTGATAACGCCTACGACAGGTATGGCTCCACCAGGTAGATTAGCCGTGTATTGCTTGATATCGGGCAATGCATAAGCGGTGGCCGTATTGCAGGCGATGACCAACATCTTTACCGCTTCCTTTTTTTGCACCACAAAACTCTTTCCGCTACGTAGGGAAGCGGTTTTTCCTAAAAGAAAACGCATATTTTTCAATACATGCTCCTTTAGCAAATTTGTTTTCCCGGCTGCGGCATAGTTACCATAGGGCATATTGGCCTGGTCGGCCAAGTATTGAAATCGCTCTTTCGAAAAATCGGGTATGCCATCAGCGCCGGGTTTGCCATCCTTATTGTTGTATGCATCAAGCGTCAACATAGCTTCCAAAACAGTAAGTCCACCGGTACCAGAATCAAAAACACCTATGGGAAGTGCGGGACGCTGAGCCGCGACGGAATAAAGTAGAAAAAGGGAGACGAACAGCGAGCAAGACTTGTTGATCATAGTGGAAAGTTAAGGATATTATCTACTTTTAAGTTATGAAAATAGCTTGCTGGTCCGTTGGTAAGGCCCATGAATCGTATGTGAAAGAAGGAGTAGAACAATTTACGGTCCGCCTACAGCATTATTTCAAAACCGAATGGACCCTATTGCCCACCCCCCGCTCTACGGGCATGCTTAGCGAAATGGACCTTCGTCGTAAAGAGGCAGATTGCATCTTAGAATGGTTGGAAAAGGATGATTACCTGGTGCTGCTCGATGAAAAAGGAAAATCCCTGAGCTCCGAAAAACTAGCGTCCTTCTTACAATCTCGTGCCAATGAGAGCACAAAAAGAGTGGTATTTCTAATCGGAGGAGCCTTTGGAGTAGATGATAGGATAAAAAAAAGAGCCCAGCTAATGTGGAGCCTCTCGGCGCTGGTCTTCCCGCATCAACTGGTAAGACTGATCTTGGCCGAGCAACTTTACAGGGCCGCTACTATTTTACGAAACGAAAAATATCACCACCCCTAATATAACAGACACATGCTGAGTATCACGTTGCTGATTGTCCTTTTTACCACTTTAGTGTCCATTAGCGCTTTTGGAAACCGGACTGTTATCGATCAGTTCATATTTGACCCGGTGACCATTAGCCGAAGACAACAATGGTATCGTTTTTTTACTTGTGGGCTAATACATGCAGATTGGGAGCATCTCTTATTCAATATGCTATCGCTTTATCTGTTCGGGCAAATGGTCGAATCTGCTTTTCAAAGCGATATGCTTTTTGGAGAACAAGGCAAACTGTTTTACGCGCTGCTGTATCTTTCGGCACTTTTCCTATCGTTAGTTCCCACGTTCTGGCAAGAAAGAGAGAATCGGTATTACAGAAGTCTGGGCGCATCCGGGGCCGTGAGTGCCATTGTATTTGTGGGTATCCTATTTAATCCAACGGCCAAGATTGGACTTTTTCTGATACCACCCATTATACCCGGTTATATTTTTGGTCCGCTTTATTTGTTGCTCTCGGCCTGGCTTGGAAAACGAGGAGGAGACCAAATCAACCATAGTGCGCACATCAGTGGTGCCATCGCTGGTGTAGTACTAACTTGCCTGATCTGCTGGTGGCTGCAAACCGATTATCAACCCTGGCAACAGTTTATACTAAAGGTCAAAGGCGAATTCTAATCTACAGCAGTAAATTGTATCGATAGAACCTTACGGGTCTTCGGACTGATCTTGAAACGATCATCGATGCGCATACCGATAACCCAAACGACCTTTCCTTTCGACTCCAATACCCAGACATTTTCCTTTTCAGAAAGAGAACGTTTTTCGTCTATAAAAAAACGTGATAGTTTTTTCTTTTTCCGCATCCCCAAGGGATAAAAATAATCGCCTGCTCTCCAAGGACGAAGCAGCATGGGAAAACCGATCTGTTTTGCATCGAGCCAGGCAACCGTGTTGGCGGTTGGGATCTTTTGCTCCTGGTATAAGAAGTTCGTAAATGCTAAGCGCCCCCGGCAAAAAGAAATGTTGGATGGAGACGTTTCGATGGTGTGCACCCCCGATGCAGTGGCTTCGATGGGCCCAAGCAAAAGAGAATTTCGATCCCGGATCAAACGATACGTTCCGCTTGCCGCTACTAACTGAGCTCCGCTGCCCGCCTGTAAGAGTTTCTGGATCTCGGTTAGTTGACCCACCGAAAATCCATAAGGAGAGAAGAGCTCAAAAAATAAGGCCCGACCCTGATATGGCTGCAAGGCGCGGACGGCGATTTTAAATTCCTTTCCTTTTTTGACCAGCAAAGACTTTCGTAAACGATCTACCCCGAGTCGGTAGAGCGATTCTATGTCCGTAAAGCGTTCTATGGAGGCTACCAGATTTTCTTTAACACTAGGAAAAACTTTTTCTACGGCCGGCAAAATGCTATGTCGAAAATAATTCCGCGTATACTTTTCACTGGCATTCGAAGAATCTTCCGCAAATCGAACTTGTCTCTCGGCCCCCCATTGCAAAATATCTTTTCTCCAAAGAGAAAGCAGGGGTCGCAAAATCTTACCCTGTCGGGGCGGGATCCCTGTCAACCCGGCCAGACCGGTACCTCTAAAAAAATGCATAGCCACTGTCTCGGCATTATCATCGGCATGATGCGCAGTCAAGATCCAAGTAGGAGAATTAGATCCTGCTGATTCGAAAGAAGATTCTCCGGCAGCTCGACTGGCCAGTTGATCGAACCACTGGTAACGATAGGCGCGGGCTGTTTCTTGAATGGAAGACTTTTGGGCGGTGGCCAAGGCTGCCAGATCGACTTTATTGACATGCAAGGGGACTTTCCAGTTTGCAGCCAATGCACTGACAAGGGCCTCATCGCGATCACTCTCTGCTCCCCGTAGTTGAAAATTGCAATGAGCCAGTTCTATGTGTAGCGAAGCCTCCTTGCATAAGGTAGCCAACACCACAGAATCCACCCCCCCACTGATCGCAACAATAAAGCGATCGGTGGAATGAATGGGAGCGCATTGCTGTAGCGCGATCAATATATCAAAGCGTGGCTTCATAGATCAATAGCTAAGTTCTTCCCAGGCACTTCGCAGCTCATTATAAGCGTGATTGTCTTGCTGCGTCTTGGCCTGCTCCATCCCCTTTTCGTACACAGCAAGGGCCGCCTCGACCTGCTCTTCGGCCTCAAGTAATTTTGCAAGATGATAGTAACTGCCCACATAACCCGGATTCTCGGCCAATAATTTTTCAAACAGCGACCTTGCCTTATCGATGTCTCCGATCTTTTGGTATTCCAAGGCCAAGGCATGCTGCAAAAAAGAATCCGTAGGCGTCTCCTTCAAAAAAGTCTGTAGTTTATCGATTCTGGACATGGCCATTACACAATTTAAACAACTCAAAAAAGAGAACAGGAAAAACCAGTTTTATCCGGCATGGCTTATCTTTGCATAGTTGCATAGACAACTAATAAACGCTCAATTACGCCACTATGAAAATTCTGGTCTGCATCAGCAAAACACCGGATACGACAGCAAAAATAGCTTTCACCGATAACAACACGAAATTCGATACGGCCGGGGTACAATGGATCATCAATCCCTACGACGAATGGTATGCCCTGGTTCGAGCCATCGAGATCAAGGAATCCAAACCCGATACCGTATTACACCTGGCAACGGTTGGAGTGGCCGATGCCGACCCCATTATCAGAAAGGCCCTGGCCTTGGGGGGAGATGAAGCCTTCCGAATTAACCTGGACGGAGCCGATAGCTTTCAAGTGGCCTTTCAACTTGCACAACTGATCGCCAAGGGTG
>Ga0194130_10000512_pt1 | contig 72231 bp, 71 predicted proteins | sample TA2KigsurfametaG_FD_160084 | JGI IMG/M metagenome (GOLD analysis project Ga0194130, IMG submission 160084) | Freshwater microbial communities from Lake Tanganyika, Tanzania - TA2015050 Kigoma 12 surface | ecosystem: Environmental > Aquatic > Freshwater > Lake | place: Tanzania: Lake Tanganyika...
GGCGACGCCATAAAGCCGGGCAACGGCTGAAACCGTCATGCCAGGCTGCATGGTCTGTTCGACCAGCCGGACCTTCTCCTCGGCAGTATACCGCCGACGGCGCTGAATGCCGGTGATGATTTCAACATGCTCAATGGGCTTAGACATAGGCGTATGCCTAGGCTTACACCTAGGCCCTCACGGTTACGCCAGCTGTCCGGTCGAATTGGGGGCTGGTCCATTTGACCCGAATTGTCCCTTGCGCCTGATCGGCGCTTTTATATTTTCCTGAGATATAAAGCGGAAAATTTGGTAGCGGCGAGCGGACTTGAACCGCTGACCCCGGCATTATGAGTGCCGTGCTCTAACCAGCTGAGCTACGCCGCCAATTTGGAACGGGGAGTTAGGCCGCTGCCCGGTCAGTGTCAACCGAAAGCCGCGTGCGCAGGAAGCCGCCGCCCAAAACGCGGTCCCCATCATACATCACGCAGGCCTGGCCGGGCGCGATCACGCCGGGTTCGTCCAAGACCACCCGCAACAGCCCTGCCGCCGCGTCCCAAGTAACCTCAGCGGCGCGCGGCACTTCGCGGGCGCGGAGTTTCACGGCGCAGCGCAGCGGCGCGGCGGGCGGGGCGATCAGCCAATTCACCTCAGCCACCTCGGCATCGCGGTGTTCAAGGCCCGAACGTGGCGCCAACACAATCCGGCGCTTCGGCGCATCCACTGCGGCCACGTAAAGCTTCTGCTCCCCATCCCAGGAAGCCTGCCCCAGGCCCCGTCCCTGGCCGACAGTGAAGCCGGAAACCCCGCCATGCTGGCCCAAAACCCGGCCATCGGCATGGATAAACTCGCCCGGTTGCGCCGCATCGGGCCTAAGCTTCCCCACCAGCGCGTCGTAACGCCCGGCGGGCACGAAGCAGATGTCCTGGCTGTCGGGCTTTTCCGCGACCGCCAGGCCAAGCCGCGCGGCGGCAGCGCGCACGGTTGCCTTGTCCGGCATGTCACCCAAAGGAAAGCGGGCCATGGCAAGCTGCGCGCTTGTGGTCGCGGCCAGGAAGTAGCTTTGGTCCCGTTCGGGGTCCACGGCGCGGTGCAATTCCGCGCCATCCGGGCCTTCAATGCGCCTTGCGTAATGGCCGGTGGCGAGTGCTTCGCAGCCCAAATCCTCGGCCATCGCCACCATGTCGCGGAACTTCACGGTCTGGTTGCAGCGAATGCAGGGCACCGGCGTTTCGCCGCGCGCATAGCTATCGGCGAAATCACGCATCACATCGCGGCGGAAAATCTCCTCGCGGTCCAGCACATAATGCGCAATGCCGAGCCGATCCGCCACGCGCCGCGCATCCAGAATATCCTGCCCCGCACAGCAGGCGCCTTTCTTTTGCAAGGCCGCGCCGTGATCATAAAGCTGCAAGGTGGCGCCAATCACCTCATGCCCGGCTTCCTGCAACAGCGCGGCGACCACGCTGCTATCCACCCCGCCCGACATGGCCACCAGCACGCGCATCGTCAGGCCCGCCCCACCGCATCAAGCCCCTGCTGCCAGAAGCGCTGTTCAAGCCGCGCCGCTTCGGCGAAATCCGCGGCCAGCCGCGCGAAACGCGCCTCCCCACCATGGGACACACCAAGCGCATCAATCCGCCGCGCCGCGGCATGCGCCATTTCCTGATAGGAAGCGGCGCCATAGGTATCAATCCAGGACTGATACGGGTTGCCATCGCGCTGCCGCGCCGGGTCGGCCAGGATGCGCAACGCCACTTGAGCGTAGCCCACCGTGCAGGGCACCAAAGCCACTTCCAGGTCCAGAATATCGCCGGCATAGCCGCGATCCAGCACCCAGCGGGTGTAGGAAACTGTCTCGGCCGTTTCAGGCACGGAAACCACATCCGCTTCCGAAAGCCCCCATTCGGCGCAGTATTTCAGATGGAGCTTGGTTTCATCCAGAATGGCCAACACGGCAGCGGCCTTCTCACGCATTGCCGCCAGGCTTTCGCCCTTCAGCACCGCAAGCGCCTTGGCGCGGGCGAAGTGGATCAGGAATAGGTAATCCTGAACGAGGTAATGCTGAAACGCCTTCAGCGGCAGCGTTCCAGCCGAAAGCTGCTGCACAAAGGGATGCCAGGTATAATCGCGCCATTCGGATGCAGCGGCGGCCGACAGCTTGCGAAACAAGCCGCCTTCCGCGCCGAATTCATCCCATGGTGCGGCCACGCCTCAGCCGCCCGCGTTGCGCGAACCGGCGGGCAGTTTCACCACCAGCCCATCCAGCGCATCCGTCATGATCAATTGGCAGCCAAGCCGGCTGGTTTCCTGCAAATCGAAAGCAAGATCGAGCATGTCTTCCTCATCCTCGGTCGGCTTGGCGAGCTTGCCGAACCAGGAAGGGTCCACAATCACATGGCAGGTGGAGCACGCCAGCGATCCTTCGCAGGCGCCTTCAATATCAACGCTATTGCGATGCGCGATTTCCAGCACGGAAAGGCCAAGCGGGGCTTCCACTTCCTTTTGCGTTCCGTCGCGTTCGATGAATACCATTTTCGGCATGGCTAATCACTTGCCTTGTCTGTTGCGGAAACTGCGCGGTGCCAAGCAGCGGCCAAGGTTGCCGCGGCGAGTTCCGCTTCGGCGGGCGAGGTAAAGCGTCCCATCCCAATCCGCAAGGTGGCCCGGGCGGCGGCGGGTTCAAGCCCTATGGCTTGCAGCACGTAAGACGGCTCAATCTCAGCCGATGAACAGGCCGAACCGGTCGAGACACACACAAGCGGCGCGCCTTCCATGATGGCCTGGGCGGAGACGCCGCCCGGAAAGGTCAGGTTCAGATTGCCCGAAACCCGGGGTGCGGCTTCGGCATTGATGATCAGGCCAGGAATTTCAGTACGGAGCCGGTTCAGGAAGACCTCTCGCTGCCCGGCGATGCGCCCGGAATCGAGCAGCCCTTCAATGGCGGCGATCCGGCAGGCTTCCCCAAAGCCCACCACCAAGGGCGCGGGCAGCGTGCCGGACCTGAGGCCTCTTTCCTGACCGCCGCCGGAAAACAGGGGCGCCAAGCGCATGCGGGGCCGGCGGCGGACATAAAGCGCGCCAATGCCGCGCGGGCCATAGACCTTATGGCCCGACAGCGACAGCAGATCGGCCTGGATTTCCCCGACATCAAGCGGAATGCGCCCGGCTGCCTGCGCTGCATCGGTATGAAAGGCCGCACCCGCTTGCTTCACGATGGCGCCGAGTGCAGCGAGGTCCTGAATAACACCGATTTCATTATTCACCGCCATGATGGACACCAGCAGGGTGTTTTCATCACAGGCGGCGCGCAGCACTTCGGGGGCAAGCAGCCCATCAGCGCCGACCGGCAGGATGACGGGTTCGAAGCCTTCTTGCGCCAGGTCACGCACGGATTCCAGCACACATTTATGTTCGGTGGCGACAGTGATGATACGCCGGCGCGGATCGCCCTGGCTGGCGGCAAAGCGCGCGGCACCCTTGATGGCGAGGTTATTCGCCTCGGTCGCGCCGGAGGTCAGGATGATTTCAGCCACCGAGGCGCCGATCAGTTCCGCGATGTGCTCACGCGCGGCTTCCACGGCTTCGGCCACGGCGCGGCCCATGACGTGTTCCGCGCTGGCGGGATTGGCGAATTGCGCTTCCCAAAAGGGGCGCATGGCCTGGATCACGCGCGGGTCCACCGGGGTCGTGGCGTGGTTATCCAGGTAGACGGGGTGGTTGGGCAAAGACATGGGGGGAAGATGGGGCGGAATGGGGTGTGGGGCTAGATGGGCGCAGGAGGGGTTCTTAATCCCCCCAACCATCGCCCAAGACCTTCCATCCTTTTGCACCATCCCGCGCAAACCCTGCAGCGCGGGCATGGTCATGGTTCAGCGCATATAGCGCCAGCGGAACCGATCACCATTCGATTCCACCCGCCCGACCGAGGGGTTGGGGAAATGGATCGGCAGCAGCTTGGTATCCGTATCGGCGACATTGGCAAGGAAGCGGGTGCGGCTATCGGCGGCCTCATTCGGGTCCCAGCAGAACATGGTGGACCAGGCAGGGCGATGAATTTGCAGCGCGTGATGCATCAGATCCCCCGTGATCACGGCATGCTGGCCGCGGCATTTGATATGCACGCAGCAATGGCAGGGGGTGTGGCCCGGTGTGGGTTCGATGGTGATGCAATCATCCAGGCTGAAGTCATCATCCACCAGCATGGCGTGCCCCGCCGCCACCACCGGTTCGCAATTCATGGTGAAAACGGAACCACCGCCACCCGGGCGGGTTTCACCGGCCTTGGTTGAAGCTTCCCACGCAGCATATTCGCGCTTGTGGAAAACATATTTGGCGCGCGGGAAGGTCGGCACCCAACGGCCATCGCGCAGCACGGTATTCCAGCCGGAATGGTCAATATGCAGATGGGTGCACATGACATAATCAATGTCATCGAAGGAAAGCCCCTCGGCCTTCAGCCCATCAAGCCAGGGCTGCTTCGGGAAATCCATCGGCGCGGGATAGCCCTTGTCTTCGCCGGTGCAGGTATCCACCAGAATCGTATGGCGCGGCGTGCGCACCACATAGGTTTGATAGGTGATCACCATCTTGCCGGAGGCGACATCATAGGTCTCCGGCTCCAGCTCCTTCAGCGTTGCTTCGATCTGGTCCGCCGGCGCATTGGGGAACATCTGCCCCGGCGCGCGCCAGGGGCCATCGCGTTCAATGATGCTGGTGATGGTGACATCGCCAATGGTGAGCTTGCGCATGGGTTTCCTGCCTGGTTGGGTTATGGGGCGAGGCTAGAACAGGATGCGGGGGTTTGGGAAATACCCCCTGGTCAGCCGCGCTGACCCCGCCCATCATGCCCCAAAATCGAAGGGGAACGTCATGGCCGTTGTTGAAACCGAAACCCATGGGCAGGTGCTGGTGGTGCGTATGAATAGGCCCGAACGGCTGAATGCACTGAACCATGAAATGCGCCTGGAATTGGCACGCATCTGGACCGCGTTTCGCACCGATCCGAAGCTTGAAGTCGCGATCCTGACCGGCACCGGGCGCGGCTTTTGCGCGGGCGAGGATATGAAGGAATCGCTCGCCGATAAAAGCCCCGGCGGGCGGCGCATTGACATGGAAGACCCCTTCAATGCGGGCACTTTGGAAAAGCCCGTGATTGCCGCAGTGAATGGCTTTGCCATGGGCGGCGGCTTCATGCTGGTGGAACGCACTGATCTGCGCGTGGCGGCCACTACCGCGATTTTCGGAGTGTCGGAGGCAAAGCGCTGGCTGCTTGGCGGCTATAATCACGGGCACCTTGCCAATCTTGCCTATCCCGTCGCAATGGAAATGGCGCTTGGTTTTCGCTTCACGGCGGAACGCTTTTATCAGCTTGGTTTCGTCAATCGCCTGGTGGAACCCGAAGCGCTGATGGAAACTGCGCTTGAAATGGCGCGGCACATGCTGACCCTGCCGCCTGCCGCGCGGGTCAACACCATCCATATGATGCGCCGCATGCGCCCGGCGCCAACGGCAGCGCAACAGCGGCTCGCCGCCAGGCTGCATGAACATGGCGACAAGTCCGATCTGCTGGAAAGCCGCGCTGCTTTTGCCGAAAAACGCACGCCGAATTTCAAGGGGTGGAATGACCCGGCGGATCGCTACCGCATGCCGGAGATAGAGCAAGACTAACGGAGAAACTCCCGCACTTCCCGCGCCGCATCGGCCAGCCCCATGCGGCGCAGCAATACGCCGGATGGCAGCCCGGCCAGCAGGCGCGATGGGCAGGACCGATCGAGCATCACAAACACGCCCTTGTCATCGGCGCGTCTAATCAAACGGCCAAAAGCCTGCCGCAGCCGATGGCGCGTGATGCGGTCATCATAATCCTTCGGCCTACCCTCGGATAAATGAAGGCGCCTTTCGCGGTGCAGAATGCTCGGCCGCGGCCAAGGCACGCGGTCAAACACCAAAAGGCGCAAGGACCGCCCCGGTACGTCCACGCCATCGCGCATGGCATCCGTGCCCAGCAGACAGGAATTTTCCTCGGCCCGAAACACATCCACCAAAGTGGCGTTATCCATTGCATCCATATGCTGCGCATAAAGCGGCAAGCCGGCTTCTTCCAAGGTGGGGGCAATGCGCGCATGCACATCGCGCAGGCGACGAATGGCGGTGAATAGCCCCAGTGCGCCGCCGCCGGATGCGAGGAACAATTCCCGCATCGCACCGGCGATTTGCGCGGTGTTCTCCCGCGCCACATCGGTCACCACAATGCAGCGCGTGCGCGCGGCGTAATCGAAGGGCGAAGCCACAGCGGCACGAATGGCGGGCAGCGGCAAATGCGCCGCACCCGTGCGGCCTTCCGCTTCGCGCCAGGCGGCTTCGGGGTCATCTTCCTCAGCCTCCGCCGCATCGCGTAAGGTGGCTGAGGTAATCAGCACACCATGCGCGGGCGCTGCCACCTGCATCGCGAAGGGGATTGTCGGATCAAGCCAATGGCGATGCATACCCGCATCGGCATCCTGCCCGCCGCGCCGTTCAATCGAAAGCCAATCCACCATATCGGGCCGCGCGCCCGGTGCGGGTTCCTCGCCGCCAATGCGCGTCAGCATCGCGCGCCAGGCAGCCAGCGGCATCACCACGCGGCGTTCGAGCGACCCGCAAATCGCTTCAATCCGCAGCCGGTCATTGGCTTCAATCTCGGCCGCTTCATCTTCCATGCGGGCCAGCAGCTTTTCCCGCAAATGCCGCACCGGCGCTTCCAGGCGTTGCAGCGCGCGTTCAAGCCCGCCTGCGACTTCCGCCATATCCGCGTTCAGCGGGAAAAGATCACATTCCGCATCGTAAAACCCGGCTTCTTCCGCTTCTGCATTGCGGGCGCGCACTTGCCGGCGCACGGCGCTCAAAAACGCCTCGGCCGGATTGGCCGGCGCGCCCGCCAGATCAACTGCGCCTTCTTCGTTCAGCCGGCCAGACCAACCGCCCGCGGGCAAGGCACGCGCCGCTTGCAGGGCGGCTTCCAAAGGCGCCTGCAATTCCGGCCTTTCGCCGACCAATTCCTCCAAGCGCCGCTTGAGGCCCCGCGCACGGGACCGCCCGCCTTCCGCACCCAGAATCCAGCGGCGCAGCTCCGCCATTTCCGCACCCGTCAGGTCAGCAGAAAAGGCGCTATCGGCGGCATCGAACAAATGATGGCCTTCATCGAACACGAGGCGCAGCGCACGGCCATCCTCACCACCACCGAGTGCGGCCTGGATCATCACCAGCGCGTGATTGGCAATCACAATCGAAGCGCCGCGTGCGCGGCGGATGGAATGTTCAACAAAGCATTTGCGGTAATGCGGACAGGCTGCGTGGATGCACTCACCGCGCCGGTCCGCGAGCGGCATGATGGTATTGGTGCCGAATAGTTCCGAAAGCCAGCCGGGAAAATCACCGCCCAGAATATCGCCATCGCGCGTCGCAGCCGCCCAGCGCGCCACCAGGCCAAGCGCGACACCCTGCCCCGGCATGGCTGAAAAGCCCAGCGCATCTTCCAGATTCAGAAGACAGAGGTAATTTTCGCGCCCTTTGCGCAGCACCACGCGGCGGCGGCGGTCTTCCGCATCAGGAAAAAGCCGCGCGGTTTCCTGATCTATCTGGCGTTGCAGATTGCGCGTGAAGGTCGAAATCCACACCGGCGCGCCATTGCGTTCCGCCCAAAGACTGGCCGGCGCCACATAGCCAAGCGTCTTGCCCGTGCCCGTGCCGGCTTCCGCCAGCACCAGCGCCGGAGCGCCCTGATCTTCCCGCGGTGCAAAAGCCGCTGCGGCGGCCGAGGCATAATCCGCCTGTTGCGGGCGTTGTTCTGCGCCTTCGCCCAAGATCTGCGCGAGCCGCGTGCGCGCCTCATGCGGCTCTATCCCGAAGGAGGATGGCGGATTGCCAGGTGCGGCTTCCTCCCATTCCGGCAGGCGGCGCCAGACGCGCAAACCCTCCATGCCGGAACGCGCGGCCGGTGCACCCAGCGCCGCCAACACCGAACGCGCCCAGGGCCAGCCGGCTTCACCCATGCGCGCGGCGAGGCTTGCAGCGTCGCGATTGAGCGGCGCGGCGCGATCATCGGCCAAGCGGCGCAGCAATTCGGTGGCGATATCGGGCAGCAATGCCACCGCCGCTTCATCATCGCGCGGCGCGGGCAGGCCAAGCGCCAGGGCAAGGCCGCGCGGGGTCGGCGCGCAGGAAGCGGCAGGCAGGGCGAAGGCGAAAAGCTCCAGCAGGTCATGCGTCAGACCAATGCCCGCCACGCCAAGGCGCCGCGCTGTCGCGGGCGCATGCACCAGCAATGGCGCGGCCTCGGTCAACCGCGCCGCCGCTGCGCGCGCCGGCAAGGTTTCAATGCTGCCATCGGTATCCAGCACCACCGCGCGCCCCTGCCCCGCCACCAAAGCGGGCACATCGGGCAATAACAAACGCGGCGCGACGGGCTTTTCAGCCATGCGGTTCAGGCGAAAGGGCGCGCAGCCCTTGCCTCACGCTGCGCGCAGCCTTTCGGCGATCTGCACCGCATTCAGCGCGGCACCTTTCAGCAATTGATCACCGCACAGGAAGAAATCGAGGCCCCGGTCACCAAACACCGGATTCGCGCGGATGCGCCCGGCTTCCACATCATCTTGGCCCGTTGCGGTCAGCGGCATGGGATAGAGGCCTGCTTCCGGGTCATCCACCACCTTTACGCCCGCCGCCTTGCGCAACACGTCGCGCGCGGCTTCTGGCGTTACGGGGCGTTCGGTTTCAATCGTCACCGCTTCGGCATGCACGCGGAAGGTCGGGATACGCACCGCCGTGCAGGAAATCGGCAGATCGGGCATGCCCATGATCTTCCGGCTTTCCCAAACCACCTTCATTTCCTCGCGCGTATAGCCATTGGGCTGGAAGCTATCGATTTGCGGAATGACGTTGAAGGGCAGCGGGTAGCGGAACACTTCATGCCCCGCCTTCGCCCCATCCACCAACACACGGCGGGTTTCGCGTTCCAATTCCGTCATGCCTTCCGCCCCGGCGCCGGAGGCCGCCTGATAGGTGGAAACAATCACGCGCTTCAGGCCGAAAGCCTGGCGCAAAGGCTCCAGCGCCACCACCAGAATGGCCGTGGTGCAATTGGGGTTGGCGATCAGCTTGGCGCCGCCAATGGCACCAGCATTCACTTCCGGCACCACCAGCGGCACGTCATCCTGCAACCGGAATGCGGAGGAATTATCCACCACATGCACGCCCGCCGCCACCATGGCCGGCGCATGCGCCTTGGCGAAATCGCCCGAGACCGCGAGCAGCGCGAGATCAAGATCACGCATGGCGGCATCGCTGAAGGTCTCGATCTCGGCCTCACCCAGCGGGGTATTCAGTTTGGTGCCGGCGCTACGGGCAGAGGCAAAAAGCCTGAGCGAGGTCATCGGAAAAGCCCGACGCCCCAGCACATCCACCAATTCGCGGCCCACCGCACCGGAGGCCCCAATCACGCCGACACGCATTGCAATTTTCCCGTGGTAAAGCTTGAAGGCGGGCGGTTTAACGCAGAAAGCACAAAGATGGAACAGGTAGCGGGGCTTGGGCCTCGCCACCTGCGCGCGGCCTGCCTATAAGCAGCCCTTCCAACGCTTAAGGATAATCACTGCCAATGTCCGCCGCCGCTGATTTTTCCGCCGTGAAGGCCTGGCCCTTTGAGGAGGCGCGGAAGGTCGCAGCCCGTCTGGCCGCTTCCGGCAAGAAATCGGCGCTGTTTGAAACGGGCTATGGCCCTTCCGGCCTGCCGCATATCGGCACTTTCGGCGAAGTCGCGCGCACCAGCTGGATCAGGCATGCCTTCACGCAGCTCACGGGGCTTCCTTCGCGCCTGATCGCCTTCAGCGATGACATGGATGGGCTGCGCAAGGTGCCGGATAATGTGCCGAATAAGGACATGCTGGCCACGCATCTCGGCCGGCCCGTCACGGCGATCCCGGACCCTTTCGGCACACATGAAAGCTTCGGACACCACAATAACGCGCGGCTGCGCGCCTTTCTGGATGCCTTCGGCTTTGATTACGAATTCGCGTCCTCATCCGATTACTATCGTTCCGGCAGGTTTGATGCGGCGCTGCTGAGGATGGCCGAAAATCACGCCAAGGTGCTGGAAGTGATCCTGCCCACCCTTGGCCCTGATCGCCGCGCCACCTATTCGCCCTTCCTGCCCATTCACCCGAAAACCGGCGTGGTGATGCAGGTGCCGATGGATGAAGTCCGCCCGGATCAGGACATGCTGGTCTGGCGCGATCCCGAAAGCGGGGAAAAATTCGGCACGCGTATCACGGGCGGGCATTGCAAGGCGCAATGGAAGGCGGATTGGGCTTTGCGCTGGTATGCGCTGGGCGTGGATTACGAAATGTCGGGCAAGGATTTGATTGATTCTGTCCGGCTGTCTTCCGCGATTTGCCGCGTGTTGGGTGGCCCACCGCCTGAGGGCTTCACTTACGAACATTTCCTGGATGAACAGGGCCAGAAAATTTCCAAATCCAAGGGCAATGGCCTGACGATTGAAGAATGGCTGCGCTATGCGCCGCCGGAAAGCCTTTCGCTTTTCATGTATAATCAGCCGCAACGCGCCAAGCGGCTTTACTTCGATCAAATCCCACGCGCCGTGGATGAATATCTGCAACACCGGACAAGGCTCCGCACCGCGCCGGATGCCGCGAACCCGGCCTGGCATATCCATGGCGGCGCCGCACCGAATGACCCGGAACCCCCGGTTTCCTTCACCATGCTGCTTAATTTGGCGAGTGTGGTGAATGCGGATGATCCTGATTTGCTCTGGGGTTTTCTGGCGCGTTACGCGCCGGGCGCGACACAAGCGACACAACCCTTGCTCGGCAAGCTGGTGACTTACGCTGTTGCCTATTACCGGGATTTCGTGGCGCCCATGAAGCGCTTCCGCTCCCCAAGCGCGGCTGAGCGTGAAGCGCTGAATGCGCTAATGGCGGCCTTGCGTGACCGCGCGGCGGATCTTGAAGCCATGCCGGCGGAAGAACGCGCCAAGGCCGCGCAGGATTTGGTGTTTGATGCCGGGCGGCGGGAACCCTTCCTGGAGCCGACCAAAGACGGCCGAATGGGTGTTTCGCGTGCCTGGTTCAATGCGCTCTATCAGGTGCTGCTTGGCCAGGAAGAAGGCCCGCGCTTTGGCGGCTTCATCGCGCTTTATGGCGTGGCCGGCACCATCGGCCTGATTGAAACCGCGCTGGCGCGGGCGGAGAGTGAAGGCGCGTGACGCGGCAGGGGATACTGTCCCTTTTGAAACGTTACGGCCCGACCTGTTTCGGGCTGATCCTGTTGGTGGGTGCGCTTTATGTGGTGCAGCGCGAATTTCGCGGCCTTTCCTGGCGCGATATCCAAACCGCGCTGCATGCCACACCACCTGCCGCGCTTTGGCTGGCGGCGGGCTGTACGCTTGGCGCCTATTTGCTTCTTTCAGCCTATGATCGGCTGGGATCCATTTATGCCGGGCATCCGGTTTCCTGGCGGAGGTCCCTGCTTGCTTCCTTCTGCGCCTATTCGCTCGCGAATAATATCGGCTTCGCCACGGTGTCTGGGGCTGCGGTGCGTTACCGCTTCTATGCCAGTTGGGGGCTAGCACCAGTTGCGATTGCGAAGGTGATTGCCATCACCTCGCTCACTTTCGGGCTGGGCGGCTTTGCCATTGCGGGCATGGTGCTGGTGCTGGAACCCGAGCTTTTGAGCTTTTTGGGCGAAGGGGCGCCGCGCTGGATCCTGCCGCTGCTCGGGCTTTGCTGCTGGGCGATTGTGATCACCTATGTGGTGTTGGCGCGCTTCGTGCCGCGTATTCGGCTTTTCGGGTATGAAATTGACCTGCCCGGCTTTCGTATCGCGCTCGCGCAGGTGGCGCTGGCGACAACTGATGTCGCGGTGACCGCGATGATCTTCTTTGCCTTGCTGCCACCGACGGAAGGGCTTGGCTTTCTGCATTTTCTTGGGATTTACATCGCCGCCTATATGGCCGGGCTGGCGGCCAATGTGCCGGGCGGCATTGGCGTATTTGATGGCGCGATCCTATTCGCGCTTGCGGGCTTCATGCCCACCCCTGCGATTGTCGGCGCGCTGCTGCTGTTCCGGCTGTTCTACTACATCATTCCGCTTTTCCTGGCCGGTGCGCTTTTCGCGGGGTTTGAGGTCAGCCAGCGGCGCAAGCTGGTGGCGCGGCTCGCGCCCGATCGGGGCATCGCGGTTTCCTTCGAAGTGCCGGTGCTGGCGGGGCTGACGGGTCTTGCCGCGCTTGTGCTGATCTTCATCGGTGCGCTGCCGCCGAAACCCAGCCTGCTTGGCCCTGTGCCGGATTTTCTGGAAGAAGCCGCAAGCCATTTTGCCGCTTCCGTTGTGGGTTCGCTGCTGCTGGCGGCGGCTTATGGGCTGGTGCGGCGGCTGGTGCTGGCCTGGTGGGGCTCGGTCTTTCTGCTGGTCAATGGCGCCTTGATTCTGGTGCTGCGCGGGGAACCGCTATGGCTGATCGCGGTCTTTCTGCTGGTGCCGCTGTTGCTGATGACCGCGCGCGGCGCCTTTTATCGCCACGCGCGGCTGATCGGCGAAGCGGTTTCCGCCGATGGCCTGGGCGCACTTGCCGCAGGCGCCATTTGTGGGCTGACGCTGGCGACCGTTGCCTATCAGAGCGAGTTGGCCGACCGCGCCTGGTGGGGTGTGGTGCTGGCGGCAGATGCGCCGGAATCGCTCCGCTTCACAGTTGGATTGGCGGCGCTGCTGCTGCTGGTTGCGGTATTTCGGCTGCTGCTGCCAGCGCGCCCGCCGATGCTTGCCTATTCGGAAGCGGTGCGGGAGAGGCTTTTGGCCCTTGGCGCCATGGCGCCGGCGCTCTCCGCCGCGGATGGGGCAGTGTTTGGCGAGGCAGGTCGCTCGGGCTTTGGCTTCCTGAAGCGGGATGGGGTGTGGCTGGCGCTGGGCGATCCAGCAGGTGAGGCTCGGGACAGGGTTTCCGCCATTTGGCGCTTTCGGGATTTGTGTGAAGCCGCGCAGGTTGAAGCCGCGTTTTGGCGCGTTGGGCCGGAATTATTACGTATTTACAGTGATATCGGCCTGACGGCCCTGCCGCTTGACCCCGATGGCGCCGCGCCACGCTATCTGGTCTGCCGGGCGGAGCGGGACCTGGAGGGCTTGCGCCCTCTGCTGCCCCATGGCGGAGAGGGCAGTTAAACCCCTTGCCAGCCCCGGATTGCCGCGTCATTGCAGGCGCGCTTCGGGAAGAAGGAGATCACTATGCGCGTTGCCATGATTGGGGCCGGCTATGTCGGCCTGGTATCCGGCGCCTGCTTCGCGGAGTTCGGCGTCGATGTCTCGGTGATGGATGTGGACCCGGCCAAGATCACCGCGCTGCATGAAGGGCGCATGCCGATCTTTGAACCGGGGCTTGATAAGCTGGTCGCGGAGAATGTCGCGGCAGGCCGGCTTGGCTTCACCACCGATCTGAAAGCCGCCATTGCTGGCGCTGATGCGGTGTTTCTGGCCGTTGGCACGCCAACCAGGCGCGGCGATGGCCATGCTGACCTTTCCTATGTTTACGCCGCCGCCGAGGAAGTGGCCCGCGCCGCGACCGGCCCGCTGGTTTTGGTGACGAAATCCACCGTGCCGGTTGGCACCGGGCGGGAAGTGCGCGCCATTGTGCGCCGTGTGCGGCCTGATCTTGCCATCAGTGTTGCCTCCAACCCCGAATTCTTGCGTGAAGGCAGCGCGATTGGCGATTTCATGCGCCCGGATCGCGTGGTGATCGGCACTGAGGATGAACAGGGCCTGGCGGTACTGAGGCAGCTCTATCGCCCGCTTTATCTGATTGAAACGCCGGTGCTGGCAACGAGCCTTGAGACGGCGGAACTCATCAAATACGCGGCCAATGCCTTCCTTGCGACGAAGATCACCTTCATCAATGAAATCGCTGATCTATGCGAGAAAGTCGGCGCCGATGTGCATGATGTGGCGCGCGGCATGGGGTTGGATGGGCGGATCGGGCGCAAATTCCTCCATCCCGGCCCCGGTTATGGCGGTTCCTGCTTTCCGAAGGATACGCTCGCTTTGGCGCATACCGCGCAGGATGCCGGTGCGCCGCTCAAGCTGGTGGAAGCCACCATTGCGGTGAATGAGGCGCGTAAGGTGCAGATGGCGGATCGTATTCTGGCAGCGCTTGGCCCGAACCCGGCGGGCAAAACCGTTGCCGTGCTGGGCCTGACCTTCAAGCCGGAAACCGATGACATGCGTGATGCGCCATCACTCGTGATCCTGCCCAGGCTGGCGGCCGCGGGCGTCGCTTTGCGCGCCTTTGATCCGCAGCCCGGCCATGCGCGCCAGGTGCTGCCGCAGGCGGTGCATTACGCCGATAGCCCGCTGGCGGCGGCGGAAGGCGCTGATGCGCTGGTGGTGCTGACGGAATGGAAAGAATTTCGCGCCCTTGCGCCCGCGCGCCTGAAATCCGCCATGAAGGGCAGTATTGTGATGGATCTTCGCAATATCTGGGACCCGGCGGCGATGCGCGTTGCCGGTTTCACCTATTCTTCCATTGGCCGCCCCTGAGAGCCCGCATCATGACCGGATTCAATCATCGCTTCGACCCCACAGTGCTCCGCGAATATGATATTCGCGGCATTGTCGGCAAAACCCTGAACCCGGAAGATGCCTACGCGATTGGCCGCTGCTTTGGCAGCGTGGTCAGCCGCAGCGGCGGCACGCGGGTCGCGGTTGGTTATGATGGCCGGCTGCATTCGCCTGAGATGGAAGCGCAATTGGTCGCGGGCTTGCGCGCCTGCGGCTTGGAAGTGGTGCGGATTGGGCTTTGCGCGACACCGATGCTCTATTTCGCGGCCTATGCTTTGGAAGCCGATGGCGCGGCGATGGTCACCGGCAGCCATAACCCGCCCGACTATAACGGCTTCAAGATGATGATCGGCAAGAAGCCCTTCTACGGCGCGCAGATTCAACAAATTGGCCGCATGGCCGCTGAGGGCGATGTAGTGCCGGAAGCCGCCGGCAGTGACCGCGCCGTGGATATCGCCACGCGCTATGCTGACCGCGTCTTGCAGGATTGGGATGGTGGGGACCGCGCGCTGAAAGTGGTGTGGGATCCGGGCAATGGCTCAGCGGGGCCGATTGTGAAGGCTTTGGCGGCGCGGCTGCCGGGGCATCACATGGTGATCAATGCCGATGTGGATGGGCGCTTCCCGAACCATCATCCTGATCCGACCGTACCGAAAAATCTGGAGCAATTGATTGCGGCCGTGGCACGCGAAGGCGCTGATCTTGGCATTGCCTTTGATGGTGACGGGGATCGTATTGGTATTGTGGATAATGAAGGCCATGTGCTGTTTGGCGACCAGCTGATGATCGTGCTGGCGCGCGATGTGCTGAAGGCAAAGCCGGGTGCCACCATCATCGCGGATGTGAAGGCATCGCAAGTGCTGTTCGATGAAATCGCCAAGGCGGGCGGGCAGCCCTTGATGTGGAAGACCGGGCATTCGCTGATCAAGGCGAAGATGGCCGAGACCGGCAGCCCGCTGGCGGGTGAAATGTCGGGCCACATCTTCTTTGCCGATAAATGGTACGGCTTTGATGATGCGCCCTATTCCGCTGTCCGGCTGCTTGGCATTGTGGCACGGCTTTCCGGCCCGCTTTCCGCGCTGCGCGCAGCACTTCCGCAAGTGATCAATACGCCAGAATTGCGCTTTGACTGCACGGAGGCGCGCAAATTTGAAGTGGTGCGCGAAGTGAAGGAACGCCTCGCCGCCGCAGGGGCCAAGGTGCAGGATGTGGATGGCGTGCGCGTGCTGACCGATGATGGCTGGTGGCTGCTGCGCGCTTCCAATACCCAGGCCGTGCTGGTCGCGCGGGTGGAGGCTTCCAGCGAGGCAGGGCTGGAACGGCTGAAGGCCGATCTGGCGCGCCAGATCACCGCAAGTGGCTTGGCGGTGCCGGATTTTTCCGGCGCCAATGCGGGGCATTGAGGCCGCGCGGCTATTCAGGTTACGGTTCCTTAAACTTGAACAAGGGAAGGAACCGGGGATGAAGTTCAATCGTCGTCATGTCTTGATCGCGGGCGCTGTGCTGGCGGCGCCGGCCACGCTCCGCGCACAGGATTTTCCAACGCGGCCCATTCGCATCATTGTGCCCTTTCCTGCCGGCGGCACGACGGATTTGCTCGCGCGGCTTTTCGCGCAGCGCATGACCGAAACAATGGGTCAGTCTGTTGTGGTGGAAAATCGCGGTGGTGGCGGCGGTTCAATCGGTGCCGATGTTGTCGCGAAGGCAGCGCCCGATGGCTATACGCTGTTGATGCACAACATCACCTTCCCGACCACCACGGCGGCGATGACGCTGGCGGGGCGCCCGCCGCATGACATTGAACGGGATTTTGCGCCGCTGTCGCTCGGCGCCAATGTGCCGCTGGTGATCTTGGCCAATCCTGCCGTGCCGGTGGCGGATTTGAAAGGCTTTGCTGCCTGGGCCAAGGCGCAATCCTCACCGCCCTTTTATGGCTCCACCGGGCCTGGTTCCTTCATGAATATGGTGGGCGAAGTGCTGAAGCGCGATGCCGGTCTTGCCATGGAACATGTGCCCTTCCGCGGCGCGGCGCCCATGGTGCAGGAATTGATCGCCGGGCGCGTGCAATTCGGGGGCGACCAGATTTCCACCTGCTTTGGCCATGTCCGCTCCGGCGCGCTGAAGGGTCTTGCCACCACCGCATCCAAGCGCGCCAAAGTGCTCCCCGATGTGCCAACCGTGCGCGAACAGGGTTTTGCGTCGCTGGAATTGGAAGGCTGGAACGGCTTCTTCGCCCCGGCGCGCACACCAGCGCCCATCATGGCGCGGCTGCAACGCGAAATCGCCGCCGCTGCGGCCCAGCCTGATTTCATCCGCCGCTGTGATGAAGTGGGCGCAGAAGCCGTGGGGTCTGATTCCGAAAGCTTCGGCGCCATGGTGCGCGCCCAGGCCGCGAAAATCCGCGACTTGGTGGCGAGTGTACAATTGAAGCCGGAGTGAGAATACCCATGACCGAAGCCCCCGAAGCCAGCCTGATTGCCACACGCGAAGGCGCCGCCGGCATTATTCTGATGAACCGGCCAAAGGCGCTGAATGCGCTCAATCAGGACATGATCAGGGGCTTCGCTGCCGCCATCCGCGATTGGCGACATGATCCGGCGGTGAAGCTGGTATTGCTGGAAGGCGCGGGTGGCCGTGCCTTTTGCGCGGGCGGCGATGTGCGCGCTGTGCGTGCTTCGGCGGTTGCGGGTGATCGTGCGGCGGTGGAGGCGTTTTTCTCAGAAGAATATGCCGTGAATGCCGGCATTGCCGCTTTGGGCAAGCCCTGGGTCAGCCTGATTGATGGCGTTTGCATGGGCGGTGGCATTGGTGTTTCGGTGCATGGAACGCATCGCATCGTCACGAACCACGCCATGTTTGCCATGCCGGAAACCGCGATTGCGCTATTTCCGGATGTCGGCACGTCCTTCGCGCTGCCGCGGCTGCCAGGCGCGCTTGGCATGTGGCTGGCGCTGACGGGCGCGCGCTTGAATGGCGCGGATGCGGTGCATGCGGGGCTGGCCACGCATTTCACAACGAGAGAAGCGCTGCCGGCGTTGCGCGCGGCGCTGATCGCGGGCGATATCGGGGCGGTTGCGCGCTTTTGCGAAGCCGCGCCTGAGGCGAGCTTCGCGCCGCATCGCGTGGCGATTGATCGCTGCTTTGGGGCAGGTTCCATCCCGGCCATTCTGGCGGCCCTGGAAGCGGAAGGCACGGATTGGGCGCGCGAACAGCTTGGGGTTTTGCACCATGCCTCACCCACTTCGCTGTTCGTCACGCATGAATTGCTGACGCGCGGCGCCCAGCATGATCTGGCCGGCTGCCTTGCCATGGAATTGGCGCTGACGCGCGTGGTGGTAAATGACCACCCGGATTTCCGCGAAGGCGTGCGCGCCGTGCTGGTGGATAAGGACCACAAGCCGCAATGGCAGCCGGCCAGCATTGCGGCGGTGGATCAGGCGGCTATTCAGGCAATGTTCGGCTAACGAACCCCTGCAGGATACACAGGAAAGCGGGCGTGGCGATGCCGCGCCTCAATTTTCCTTGTAGCGATAGCCGATGCCGTAGAGGGTTTCGATCTGGTCGAAATCTTCATCCGTGTGGCGGAATTTGCGGCGGATGCGCTTCACGTGGCTGTCAATCGTGCGGTCATCCACATAGATATTCTCGCCGTAAGCGGCATCAATCAGCTGGTCGCGGTTCTTCACCATGCCGGGACGGAGCGCGAGAGCCTTCACCAGCAAGAACTCCGTGACAGTCAATTGCACGGGCTTACCTTTCCACAGGCAGGTATGCTTTGTCTCATCCAGCATCAGATCACCGCGTGCCAGCACGCCACCGGGCGGGGCGCCTGAACCTTCCGCGCGCGCGCCTTCATTCCGGCGCAGCAGGGCGCGGATGCGTTCCAACAATAGGCGCTGCGAAAAGGGCTTGGTGATGTAATCATCCGCGCCAAGCCTAAGGCCCATCAGCTCATCCACTTCCTCATCCTTGGAGGTGAGAAAGACCACCGGCATATTGCTGCGCTGGCGAAGCCGCTGGAGCAATTCCATGCCATCCATGCGTGGCATTTTGATATCCAGCACCGCCAGATCGGCGGGCTTGGCCATCAGGCCCTGCAGCGCGCTTTCCCCATCCGTATAGGTGCGCACCTGATAGCCTTCCTGTTCCAGAGTCATGGAAACGGAAGTGAGGATATTGCGGTCATCATCCACAAGGGCGATGGTTTGCGGCATTGCTGTGTACCTCTGACGCGGCGGTGACATTCTTTTGCCGCGACAGTGGATATAGTGCGATTGAATTGTGGCAGTAGGCGGGCCGGAGAAGGGCGATGGAACAGTATGATGCCATAATGGAAGCGCGGCGGCTGATCCGCGCGGGGCGGGCGGCGAGCCTCGCGACCGGCCAGGATGGCCAGCCCTTTGCCGGCCTGGTGACGCCGGCCAGCGCCCCGGATCTCTCCCCGCTGATGCTGCTATCCTCGCTGTCTGAACACACGCGCCATTTGCAGGCCGATCCGCGCTGCGCTCTGCTGATCACCGGCGTGCCGACCGGCCCCAATCCGCAAACCGCGCCCCGTGTGACCGTGACCGGCATCGCTGAAATCGTACCGGCGGATCAGGTGGCGGCGCTGAAAGCCCGTTGGCTTGCGGTGCATCCCTACGCGGCGCTTTACGCCGATTTCGGCGATTTCGCGCTTTGGCGCGTGACCATTGGCGGTGCGCTTTTGGTGGGGGGCTTTGCCCGGGCGGTGCGGCTCAAGGCCAGCGCGCTGGCGCCGGATGAAGGGGCGGTGGCGGCCGTGGCGGCGGCGGAGGCCGAGATCATCGCCCATGTGAACCAGGACCACGCCGATGCGGTCGCGGCCATCGCGACCGGGCTATTGGGCGGCGCCCCCGGCCCTTGGCGGCTGGTGACGGTGGACCCGGATGGCTGCGATATTTCGGATGGCGAAGCATCCCGCCGCCTTGCCTTCCCCGCGCCGGTGGGCGATGCGGATGCCGTGCGTATGGCGCTGATTCGCGCGGCGCGGGAGGGGCGGGCGGCCCTGGCCGGGAAGCCCCCCGGCTGAGCCCGAAACTGCCGCAATTCTGCCGCGACCAGCGCCGATATGGCGCGCGTAAGCCGTATGGGCGGCGCTATCGAAGGTTGGTTGGAGGGGTGTCCTTTAAATGAGTCTTGCTGCACAAGCTTTGGCCGGGACCGGCGTCACCGGGACTGAGACCGTTCATGCCAATCTGTTGCCGCCCGCGCTGATTTCCCATGCGCTGCGCCGCCATGAAGGCCGGCTTTCTGCTGATGGCGCCTTCATTGCCGTGACCGGCACCCATACCGGCCGTTCCGTGCAGGACAAGTTTGTGGTGGAAGACCCTGAAACCCGCGCCGATATCTGGTGGGGCAAGGTCAATCAGCCCATGGCGCCGGAACGTTTTGCGGGCCTGGCGGCGCGCGTGCGCGGCTGGCTCGGCGCCAAGCCCGAGCTTTTCACCCAGGATCTTTATGCCGGCGCCGATCCCGCGCATCGCGTGCGCGTGCGCCTGGTTACCACCAATGCCTGGCATGCGCTGTTTGCCCGCAATATGTTCATCCGCCCGGCGGCAGAAGAATTGGCGAATTTCCAGCCGGATTTCACCATTCTGCATGCGCCGGAATTCCAGGCGAACCCTGCACAGGATGGCTGCCGGTCTGAAACCGTGATCGCGCTTTCCTTCGCCGCGAAAACCATCCTGATCGCCGGCACATCCTATGCCGGGGAAATCAAGAAAAGCATTTTCACCGTCATGAATTGGCTGCTGCCGGCCAAGGGCGTATTGCCCATGCATTGCAGCGCCAATGTGGGCGACAAGGGCGATGTCGCGCTGTTCTTTGGCCTGTCTGGCACCGGCAAAACCACGCTGTCTTCCGACACAGAACGCAATCTGATCGGCGATGATGAACATGGCTGGTCGGACGCCGGCGTCTTCAATTTTGAAGGCGGCTGCTATGCCAAGGTGATCAAACTGAGCCGTGAGGCCGAACCGCAAATCTGGGATGCGTCGCATCGTTTCGGCGCCGTGTTGGAAAACGTGATTGCCGATGAAGCGGGCCGGCTTGACCTGAATGATGGTACGCTTACCGAAAACACGCGGTCCTGCTACCCGCTGCCCTATATTCCGAACATCGTGGAAAGCGGCGCTGCTGGCCTGCCGCGCAATGTTGTCATGCTGACCGCCGATGCCTTCGGCGTGCTGCCGCCGATTGCGAAGCTTTCTCCGGCGCAGGCCATGTATCACTTCCTGTCGGGCTATACCGCGCGGGTTGCGGGCACGGAAAAGGGCATGGGCAAGGAACCGCAGGCGACATTTTCCACCTGTTTCGGTGCGCCCTTCCTGCCGCGCCGCCCGGAAGTCTATGGCCGGATGCTGGCGGATTTGATGGCGCGGCACGGCGCGGATTGCTGGCTGGTGAATACCGGCTGGACGGGTGGCAGCTATGGCACCGGCAACCGCATGCCCATTCGCGTCACGCGCGCCCTGCTGCGTGCGGCGCTTGATGGCAGCCTGGCCCGTGTTGAATTTGTGCGCGATCCCTTCTTCGGCCTGATGGTGCCAAAGGCGCTGCCTGGCGTGCCGAGCGAAATGCTCAACCCGCGCGATACCTGGGCCGATAAGGCCGCCTATGATCGCACGGCGCGTGATCTGGTGGCGCGGTTTGAAGCGAATTTCGCCACCTATGCCGATACAGTGGGTGAGGATGTGAAGGCGGCCGCCATTCGCGCCGCCGCATGAGTGGTGGCTTTGAGTGGCTGAAGCCGGCCTCGGCTGAGGCCGGCAAGCGCAATGTGCTGGGCGGGCCTTTGCTGCCCTGTTCGGTGGCGCCGCTCACGGGGTTTTTCCGTGATGGCTGCTGCAATACCGGGCCTGAGGATATCGGGCTGCATGTGGTTTGCGCCGAAGTGAGCGCCGCGTTTCTGGAATTCAGCAAGGCGGCGGGGAATGATCTTTCCACGCCGCGCCCGGAATATGGCTTTGCTGGGCTTTCGCCCGGGGATCGCTGGTGCCTTTGCGCCGCACGCTGGGAAGAAGCGCGCCGTGCGGGTGCAGCTCCGCCGGTATTGCTGGAAGCAACCCATGAAGCAGCGCTGGAGATTTGCGGGCTGGATGATTTGATATCCCATGCGCTGGATGCGCCCGCATGACGCCCACGCGCTTTTTCCTGGTGCGCCATGCGCTCGTGGAACCATCCGCCCGCGCGGTGCTTTATGGCAGCATGGATGTTGGCTTGTGTGATCTGGCGTTGCAGGAGGAAGCGGCGTCCTATCGCTGGCTTTCACAGCGCCTGCCACAGCCGGCGCGTTGGTTTGTCACGAATCTTTCCCGCACGCGTGCCACGGCAGCGGCGGTTTTCGCGGCGGGCTATGCTGAGGCGGATTTGGAAACGGAGCCCGATTTCGCCGAACAGCATTTGGGCGATTGGCAAGGCATTCCGCATGACGCCTTGCCCGCGCTGCTGACCCGCCCCGCGCACCCTTTCTGGCCGCATGCCGGGGAAGAACACCCGCCGGGCGGGGAAAGCTTTCGTGAAGTGCGGGCGCGCGTTGCCGCCGTGTTGGAGCGCCTGGCGACCCTTTTGGAAGGCCAGGATATTGTGATTGTGGCGCATGGCGGGTCCATCCGCGCCGCCCTTGCCCATGCCATGGGGCTTTCGCCTGATCAGGCCTTGGTCTTCAGCATCAAGAACCTGTCCCTGACGCGCATTGAAAAACACGGGCTGGATTGGCGCGTGGCGTCGGTGAATGAGGAACCTTGGACGCCGCCGGCGCTGGAGGCTTGATCAGGCGCTTGAAGAAAGTCTTTCCCCCAGACGAATCCTTGTATAGAATCAGATGATACAACGGGTTAGGAAATGAATTTCATGCGCCTTATGATGCTGTTCAGCGCCTTACTCCTTGCCTTGTTTGGCTTTTCCGGCAGCGCCCGCGCCCAGGCCGAAGAACAGGCTTTGGTGGATCGCGCCACCTTGACGCTGCAGGAAATGATGGGGCCGGCGGATAATACCGGCGATGCGCGGGCTTTGCTCCGCAATGCCAAGGCAGTGTTGATCTGCCCGAGGGTCTTTCGTGCCGGCTTTTTCTTTGGGGGTGAGTTTGGCGAATGCGTCCTTTCCGCCCGTGATGGTGGCGGTTCCTGGTCCTCCCCCGCTTTTTATACGCTCGCAGGGGGCAGTTTCGGCTTTCAGGCCGGGCTGCAGGATGCACAGGTGGTTTCATTGATCATGACCCAGAAGGGGCTGAACGCCGTTCTGGATAGCCAAATCAAATTCGGTGCTGAGGCGGGGCTGGCTTTCGCAACCCGTGGGCGCAGCATCCAGGGCGCCACAACGGCGGCGGTGGGGGCGGATATTGTCACCATCGGCAGAAGCCGTGGGCTGTTTGCCGGCATTACACTGGATGGTGCGCTGCTTTCTGCCGATAGCGCCAAGATGCGCGCCTATTTCGGGCGCGAAGTGGGCGCGCGCCAAGTGGTGGTGGCGATGGAAGTGCATAACCCCGGCAGCGACCCGCTGCGTAGCGCGCTCACGCGCCTGGGCGCGCCGGGTAGTGGCGTTGGCGGTAGTTCTGCCGCGCCGGCGCCTTCTTCTTCTTCTGGCGGCACCAGTTCCGGCAGCGCTGGCACGGGCCGCGTGCAGACGGAAAGCCTGCCACCAACCAACCGGCGCTGAGGCGATCCAGGCTGCCCGAAACCCGGCGTGACGGACAAAGCGCCTTTCTGGAAAGAGAAATCCCTGCCTGAGATGTCTCGGGCAGAATGGGAAAGCCTTTGCGATGGCTGCGGGCGCTGCTGCCTGCATAAGCTGCGCGATGAGGAAACCGATGCGCTGGCCTATACGGAAGTGGCGTGTCGGTTGCTGGACCTGCGTAGCTGCCAATGTTCCGATTATGCGGGGCGCAAGAAGCGCGTGCCGGATTGCGTGAAACTCACGCCCAAGAAGCTCGCCGCGATTGATTGGCTGCCGCCGAGCTGTGCTTACCGGATGGTGGCAGAGGGGCGGGATTTGGCCTGGTGGCACCCTTTGGTTTCGGGAGATCCGGAAACCGTGCATCGCGCCGGGGTATCAGTGCGCGGGCGCGCGGTGGATGAACGCCATGCCGGGGCGCTGGAAGATCACGTGGTGCGCTGGCCTGGGATGATGCCGCGGAAGGTGAAGGCGCCTGATTGACGGGGCGCGCTCCCCGCGCGACTAAGATAGCCTAGACCTAGGAAGGATGCCCCCAATGAAGGACGCGATTTATGGCGGCGTGAATGCCGCGGTGCTGACGGCAATGAAGCCCGATCTGACCCCTGATCTGGATCGCATGGCGGCGCATGCCAAATGGCTGCTGGCCAATGGCTGCACCGGGCTTGGCGTGCTGGGCACAACCGGTGAGGCGAATTCCTTCGGCCTGCATGAACGCAAGGCCATTCTGGAAGGGCTGATTGCGCGCGGCATTCCGGCGGCGCGCATGATGCCAGGTACGGGCTGCGCCAGCCTGATGGATAGTGTGGAACTAACGAAGCATGCGCGCGATGCCGGCTGCCCTGGCGTGCTGATGCTGCCGCCATTCTATTACAAGGGTCCGTCCGATGATGGGCTGTTCGCCTATTTCTCGGAAGCCTTGAACCGCATCGGTGGGGGCGTGAAGGTTTATTTGTATCACTTCCCGCAGCAATCAGCGGTGCCCTTCAGCCTTGCGCTGCTGGAACGCCTGATCAAGGCCTTCCCCGGCACCATCAAGGGCGTGAAGGATTCATCGGGCGATTACGCCAATATGCAGGCCATGGTGCAGGCCTTCGCCAAGGATGGGTTTGAGGTTTATTCGGGCAGCGATGAATTCCTGCAGCGCATCCTGGCTGAAGGTGGCGCGGGCTGCATCACGGCAGCGTCCAACGGCAATTCGCATTGGGGCGGTATTGTCTATACCAAGCGCACCGGTGCTGAAGCCGATGCGGCGCAGGCCGTGCTGAACGCGACGCGCAAGGCTGCCACTTCCGTGCCGCTGATTCCGGGCCTGCGTGAGATTATTGCGCGCAGCACGGGCGATGCCGGTTGGCGCGCCATTCGCCCGCCGCATCTGCCGTTGAATGCGCAGCAGGCCGAAGCGGTTTGGGCGGCTTGGGGTGCTGCAGGCGCGCTGCCTCTGCCGGGGCTTTCCCCCGCCAAGGCAGCGGAATAGGCGCATGCGGGAACCGCTGCGCTGCCGCCCGCCCGCGGTAGCGACCGTGCAGATTGATGATGCCAATGTGCGGGTGACGCGCTGGGATTTCGAACCCGGCGCGGAAACCGGCTGGCATCGCCACGGCATGGCTTATGTGGTGGTGCCGGTGACAGATGGCTCGCTGCTCGTGGAATTGCCGGGCGGTGAGAGCATGACCGCCGAATTGAAGGCCGGCGTTGCTTATGCGCGCGCAGCCGGCGTTGAACATAATGTCGTCAATGGCGGCACCGCGCCGCTATCCTTCGTGGAAACCGAGATCAAGCATTTGATCGGCTGATCTTCGAAGGCAGCGTGACCATCGCGAGCCCGATAAAGACCAAGGCCGCAGCCGGGATGGTGAGCCAGCCCGGCACCTCCCCAAAAATAGCAAAACCCCAGATCAGCCCGGTGATGGTCACGATATAGCCGACTTGTGATGTCACCACGCCGCCCTGTGTGGCGAGTGATCGGAAATAAATCAGATAGGCAAGCGCCAGCAGCACGCCCTGCGCCATGGTGATGGGCAGCCCGGCAATATCCACGGCGCGGATTTGCCCGGTTGAAAACGCAATAACCGCCATCATCAGCGCTGCCGCGCCACACGTGCCGGCCGCCAGCGCCAAGGGTGCCGCACCGCGTGGCGCGAGCTTCACGCCGGCGATATTCGCAACGGCATACCAAACCGGCGTGCAGGCCGCGAGCAAAGCCCAGGGCAAAGCCTCGGGGTCCGGCAAGGCAGCACCTGGCGCCATGGCAAGCCCAATGCCGATCAACCCCAAAATACTGCCGCCAATGCGCCGCCATGAAACGCGTTCCATCTTCAGCATCATGGCGCCAACCACCGTCAGCATCGGCGAAAGCGGGATCAGCAGGGAAAAGAAACCCGCTGGAATATGCTGCAAACTTGTGAAGCCAAACAGGTTGGACAGCACAAGCCCTGTCAGCCCCGAAACTGCGTAATGGATCAGATAAGGCCGCTTCAGCGCGGGGATTTCGCGCCGCGCAAAACAGACCGCCAATAACGTGATGGTGCTGAAGCCGGAGGCGCCCAGCGCGATCATGAGTGGCGGCCAGCCCATGCCACCCAAGGTCTTCACGAAAATCGGCGTGGCGCCCCAAATGGTGCCAAGCAACAACAGCGGCAGAATGGCGTTGAGCGCGAAACGCATGGCGACACTCGCGCGTGAAACCGCTTCAGTGTCAAGCGGTTGAAAAATGAACCCGCTTGACGGCATTGTGCCGTGATGTCCCTGCCCGATTCGGAAATGGTGCCGCTGCGCCCTGGCCTTCTGGGGCCAGCCGAGCTTTGCCCGGTGCGGTGGCGGCGTTCTGAACGAGCGCGTTCGGTCAGTTTGCGCATAGATCCCCGCGCGGGTGATGTGGTGGTGACATTGCCCATGCGCGCGAGCCGCCGTGCGGGGCTGGAACTTCTCACGGCCCATGCCGCCTGGGTGCTGAAGCGTATCAAGGCTTTGGCGCCCAGCATTTCTCTGGCGCATGGTGCGGCGGTGCCGCTTGGTGGCGTGCCGCATCCCGTGCTGCATGAACCCAATCGGCGTGGCGGTGCCTTTGTTGAAAATGGCGCCATCATTGTGACGGGTGCGGTTGAATTCCTGCCGCGGCGCTTGCGTGATTTTCTGCGCGCTGAGGCAAAGCGGCGCATACTGCCTTTGGCTGCGACGCATGCGGAAAAGCTGAGTGTCGCCATTAAGGCCATTCGCGTGAAGGATACGCAAAGCCGTTGGGGGTCTTGCGCGCCGGATGGCACGCTGGCGTTTTCCTGGCGCCTGGTCATGGCGCCGAATGCAGTGCTGGATTATGTTGTCGCGCATGAGGTCGCGCATTTGCGGGAATTGAACCATTCTCCGCGCTTCTGGGCGCATGTCGCGGCGCTGGCCCCGCATCGTGAGGAAGCAGAGACCTGGCTGCGCGAAGAAGGGCCGGCATTGCTGCGTGTGGGCTGAACCACCAAAGGGATGAGGGGTGCGATGAAAGCTGTAGGATACAAGAAATGCCTGCCGATTGATCAGGCGGATGCGCTGATTGATCTGGACATCGCGGCCCCCGCCGCGCCTACTGGGCGCGATCTGCTGGTGGAAATCCATGCCGTATCGGTGAACCCGGTGGATACCAAGGTGCGTCGCCGCGATGACCCCGGTGAGGCACCGCGCATCCTTGGCTTTGATGGCGCTGGCGTGGTGCGCGCGGTCGGGCCTGATTGCACGCTGTTTCGCCCAGGTGATGAGGTATTTTACGCCGGCGTGATCAATCGTTCCGGCACCAATGCGGAATTGCATCTGGTGGATGAACGTATCGTTGGGCGGAAGCCTCGCAACCTGACCTTTCCCGAAGCTGCCGCCATGCCGCTGACGGCGATTACTGCCTGGGAAGGCATGTTTGATCGCCTGGGCGTGCCGCAGGGCGGCGGGCAGGGGCAGGTGCTGCTGGTGATTGCTGGCGCGGGCGGCGTTGGTTCCATGGTGATCCAAATGGCGCGCGCGCTGACCGGGTTGACGGTGGTGGCGACTGCATCGCGCGCGGAAAGCGTGCAATGGTGCCGCGATTTGGGCGCGCATCACGTGGTGGATCATCACGGTGATATCGCGGCACAGATGAAGGCGCTTGGCCTGCGCAGCGCCAATTACATCTATTCCGCCAATACCACGGCGAAGAATTGGGCCGCGATGGTGGAAGCTGTGGCGCCGCAAGGCCGCATTGTGCTGATTGAAAGCAAAGCGCCGGTGGATGCGCGCGATGTGATGCGCAAATCGGTTTCCATCCATTGGGAATTGATGTTCACGCGGCCTTTGTTCAACACGCCCGACATGATCGAACAGCATCGCCTGCTGAATGAGGTTGCGGGCTTGATCGAAGCCGGGCGGATGCGCGGCACTATGACGCGGAACCTGGGCAAGATATCAGCGGCCAATCTGACGCAAGCGCATGCGTTGGTGGAAAGCGGCGGCATGATCGGCAAGGTTGTGCTGGAAGATTTCTAAAATCTTCGTGACTTTGACAAGGTAGTGACGATGCAAAACCCCTTTGTAAAGCTCGCTGAAATCCATCGCGGCCCGGCGGTTGAGAGTATTCATCACGGTATCGCCGTGGTGATGGATAGCGATGGGCGCCAGGTGCTCGCGATGGGTGATCCGGCCTTCGTCACCTTTCCGCGATCCTCATTGAAGCCTTATCAGGCGGTGGCGCTGGTGGAGACCGGTGCTGCGGATGCTTTGGGGTTGAGCGAGGAGCACCTTGCACTTTCCTGCGCGTCCCATAGTGCTGAGGATTTTCAGGTGGCTTTGGTGCGCGATTGGTTGGCGCGCATGGGGCTTTCTGAATCGGCGCTGGTATGCGGGCCGGATATGCCGCGCGCTGCCGCGGATCAGGCGAAGATTTATCGCGCGGGGGGTGATCGGTCCCGCATCTATCATAATTGTTCCGGCAAGCATTGCGGTTTCTTGAGTGTTGCACAGAAGCTCGGCGCACCAGTCGCTGGCTATGGTGATCCCGCGCATGCGACGCAGAAGCTTTATCTGGAAATCCTATCGGAATTGCTGGGCCAGGATGCGGGGCGTTTGCAAGCCGGTGTGGATGGCTGTGGCTTGCCGGCGCTAGCACTTTCCATGGAAGCCATGGCGCAAGCAGCCGCGCGTTGGGCGGCACGCAAGGTGGCAAGCCCCGCGCGGCGGGCTGCGACTGAAAGATTGCAGGCAGCTATTGCGAAGTATCCGGATCATCTTTCCGGGCGGGATCAGGCGACCAGCCGGATTGTGCGCGCCACCAATGGCCGTGTGCTGCTGAAGGGTGGCGCGGAAGGTTTTGTGGTGGGTTTTGTGCCGGATCAGGGTTTGGGGATTGCAGTGAAACTCGCCGATGGCGCATCGCGCGCCAAGATGGGGGTTTTCGCGGCGCTGCTCGGCCGGCTTGGCCTGCTGGATGCGGCGGCGACTGATGCGATGGTGCAGGCAGTGGAAGGCGATATCGCAGACAGCAATGGCAACCCCGTTGGGCGCATTGCCGTGACGCTGCCGGCATAGTGGTGGCGCCGATGCATGCGCTGATTGCGGGCGGAGGTGTTGGTGGCTTGGCGCTGGCGCTGATGCTGCATCAGCGCGGCATTGGATGCACCGTGCTGGAAGCGGCGCCAGAGGTGAAGCCGCTTGGGGTTGGCATCAATACCCTGCCGCATGCCATTCGCGAATTGGCCGCGCTTGATCTGCTGCCGGCGCTGGATGCGGTTGGCATTCGCACGTGTGAATTGCGCTATTTGAATCGCTTCGGCCAGGAGATTTGGAAGGAACCGCGCGGCACTTGGGCGGGCCATGAGGTGCCGCAATTTTCCATCCATCGCGGCCATTTGCATCAGGTGCTGTGGCAGGCGGCAGAGGCTCGCCTGCCGAAAGCTGCTCTGCTTCGCAATGCACGGCTGCAAGGCTTCACGCAGGATGCGGGCGACATCACGGCGCATCTGGCGGATGGGCGCAAGCTTTCTGGTGATGTGCTGATCGGCGCCGATGGCATTCATTCCACCATTCGCGCGGCACTGCATCCGGATGACGGCGGCATTCGATGGAATGGCATTCAGATGTGGCGCGGTGCGGTGGAATGGCCGGCCTTTGAAGGTGGCGACACCATGATTGTCGCTGGCGATATGAAGGAAAAGCTGGTGCTCTACCCCATCGGCGCTGGCGGTTCGGCTGAAACGCGGCTCACGAATTGGGTTGTTTGCACGCAGATTGGTGATGCGAGCAAACCGCCGCCTCGGCGTGAAGAATGGTCGCGCCCCGGCCAGCTTGATGAAGTGCTGGCGCATGTTACCAGGTTTCGCATTCCTTTCCTGGATGTCGCCGCTCTGGTGCGCGCCACGCCTGAATTCTGGGAATACCCGATGTGTGACCGCGATCCCTTGCCCTTTTGGACGCAAGGCCGCGTGACGCTTCTGGGTGATGCCGCGCATCCCATGTATCCGGTTGGATCGAATGGCGCATCGCAAGCCGTTTTGGATGCGCGTTGCCTTGCGGATTTGCTGGCATCCCAGGCGCCGGAAGCAGCGCTTCAAGCCTATGCCGCGGAACGCCTGCCCAAAACAGCCGAGATTGTGCACGCCAATCGCAAGGGCGGGCCGGAACGCGTGGTAGATGAAGTCAGCGCACGCGCACCGGATGGTTTTGCGCGGTTGGAAGATGTGATCTCACGCGAAGAACTCGCTGCCATTGCCGGCGGCTATGCGCAAATGGCCGGGTTTGCGGCGGGGAAACGGGCATGACCGGGCGGTTCGATATCAATATGGATGCGCGCGGTGTGGCTCGGCTCACGGTCGCGCATGATGCCAAGCTGAATACGCTGAACCCAGCGCTTCTTGATGCAGCAATTGCGGCGCTGCGTGATCTTGCAAAGCAACCGGGCCTGCGCGTGGCGGTGTTCACGGGTGAAGGCGAACGCGCCTTCATTGGCGGGGCTGACATTGGCGCAATGGCAGCGTTGGAAACACCGGCAGAAGCGGAAGCCTTCATTCGTCGCGTGCATGGCATTTGTGCTGCGATCCGTGATTTGCCCGTGCCGGTGATCGCGCGCATCAATGGCTGGTGCCTGGGCGCTGGGCTGGAAGTGGCTGCCGCTTGCGATATGCGTATCGCGGTGCGGGATGCGAAATTCGGTATGCCGGAAGTGCGCGTTGGCATTCCTTCTGTCGTGGAAGCGGCCTTATTGCCGGGGCTGATTGGTTGGGGCCGTACCAGGCGCCTATTGCTGTTGGCGGAGACGATTACCGCCGCCGATGCGCTCGCCTGGGGTCTGCTGGAAGAAGTGGCGCCGCGCGATGCGATTGATGCGCGGCTGGAAGAATGGTTGGCGCATGTGCTGGCTGCAGGGCCTGAGGCGATACGCGCCCAAAAAGCCCTGATCAGGCAATGGGAAGATCGGCCAATCAGTGAAGCCATTGCGGCCGGCATAGATGCCTTCGCGGCATCTTGGCAGACCGACGAACCAAAGCGTATGATGCGTTCCTTCCTGGCAGAACAGAAGGCACGCAAAAAGCAGCGCTGAATTCAGCCCGGGGGGGGGAGGAAATTCACCTCATGCTCCGCCGCTAGCCGCACCACTTCGGCCGGGTCTGGCACGTTATGGATGCGAGTGAACAGCGTGTAGAGCCCACGCGCAGGGCTCACCCAAAACAGCGCGCGCACGGGCGCTTCGGTTTTGTTGAAGATGCCATGGGCAATACCCATCGGCAGGCGGATCAAATCACCCGCCTTGGCGGTAGCGGCCTGGCCATCCAGGAAAAGATCAAACTGCCCTTCCAGCACGCGGATGAATTCATCCTGCGTCGTGTGGATATGCGGCGGCACAAAGGTGCCGGGCGGGAAGAGTGTATCGAAAGCGAAACAGCTTTCGCTATGCGCCACGGGTTTGTAAGTCTGGCCGAGAATGGACCATACAACGCCACCTTCGCCCGTGCCGGCGGGGGTTACACCTGCTGTCATGCTCATGTTCCAAGCCTCCCTGTTTCAGACATGCAAATAGGTATCACGAATTTCGGGCGCGGCGGCGAGTGCCGCGCTATCGCCCTGCCAGACCACGCGGCCCTTTTCGATCACCACATGCCAATCGGCAAGGCGCATCACGGCGGCCAGGTTCTTGTCAATCAATAGGATCGCCTGGCCTTCGGCGCGCAGCTTCGCCAAGACCTGCCAAATCTCGGCACGGATCAGCGGCGCCAAACCCTCAGTCGCCTCATCCAGCACCAGCAGGCGCGGATTGGTCATCAGCGCGCGCCCGATTGCGAGCATTTGTTGTTCGCCGCCCGAAAGCTTGGCGCCGGATTGGCGGCGCCTTTCGGCAAGCCGCGGGAACAGCGCATAGATCGCCGCCAAATCCCAACGCGGCGCACCGCCCGCGCGATTGGTGGCGGTGGCGATAAGGTTCTCCTCGACGCTCAGGGTCGGGAATATCTGCCGTCCTTCCGGCACCAAGCCAATGCCGCGCTGCGCGATGCGATAGGGGGCGGCGCCCGTAATCTCCTGCCCATCAAAGCGGATATGCCCAGCGCTTGGGCGGATCAGCCCCATAATGGCGCGCACGGTAGTGCTCTTGCCCATGCCATTGCGGCCAAGCAGCGACACCACCTGGCCCACGCCCACGCCAAAGCTGATGCCGTTCAGCACCTGGCTTTCGCCATAGCCGGCGACAATACCCTCCAGCGTCAGCATGGGATTTCTTCTTCGCCAAGATAGGCCGCGCGCACTTCGTCACTCGCGCGGATTTCGGTGGTGCCACCGCTGGCGATAATGCGGCCCTCGGCCAGCACGGAAATCCGATCCGCGAGCGCAAACACTGCCTGCATGTCATGTTCCACCAGCAGAATCGCGTAGCGCGATTTCAGCCGCCGCAGTAGCGCGATCAGGCGTTCGGTTTCCTCTGGCCCCGCACCAGCCAATGGTTCATCCAGCAACAGCAAGCGCGGGCGCGTGGCCAAGGCGATGGCGATTTCAAGCGCGCGTTTTTCGCCATGGCTGAGTGCGCCGGCGATGATCATGGCGCGATCAGCCAGGCCGACCTCATTCAGGGCATTGCGCGCTGCGTCATTCAGTACGGTTTCTCCGGCGGCGGGGCGTAGAAAGCCAAAGGAAGAACCGCTTTGTGCCTGCGCGGCCAAAGCGACATTTTCCAGTACCGAAAAGCCCGCGATGATGCTGGTGATCTGAAAGCTGCGCGCTAGCCCCGCCTGCACGCGGCGCGGCAGGGAAAGGCGCGTGATGTCCGTACCTGCGAACACAACGCGCCCGGCATCCGGCGCGACGGTGCCGGTGATTTGGTGAATCAGCGTGGTTTTGCCAGCGCCATTCGGGCCGATCAGTGCGTGAATTTCACCAGGGAGTACTTCCAGGCTGACATCATTCGTCACCGCAAGCCCGCCATAATGCTTGCGCAAGCCTTGGACGCTGAGCAAAGCCTCAGCCACGGCGTGCCCCCAGAAAACCAATCAACCCGCCGCGCATGAACAGCACGGCCAAGATCAGCAGCGGGCCGAAGATCATTTTCCAATGCGTGGTCAGGTTGGGCAGCCAAGTTTCTAGCAGCACGAAAAGCACCGCGCCCAGGATGGCGCCAGAAAGCCGCCCCAGCCCGCCCAGGATCACCATGAAAATCAATTCACCGGAACGCTGCCAGCCCATGTAGGCGGGTGCGACAAACTCCGTTGCATTGGCAAACAGCACACCGGCCAAGCCCGCGAGCGTGCCGGCAATCACATAGGCCAGAAGCCGGAAGGGATAGGGCGCAAAGCCCACCGCTTGCACGCGCAGTGGATTTTCCCGCGCCGCGCGCAATACCCGCCCAAAGCGGGACGCGAGCAGCATGGCGCAAAACCCCCAGCAGAACAGCAGAAAACCAAGGCAGAGGTAATGAAAGAACAGCCGGTTTTCCATCAAACGCAAACCGAAAATCTCGGTCCGATCATACAGCGTATAGCCATCATCGCCGCCATAGGGCGCCAATGATGACGCGGTGAAAAACGCCATCTGCCCGAAAGCGAGCGTGATCATGATGAAATTCACACCCTCGGTCCGGATCGCAATCGCGCCTGTCAGCAGGGAAAACAGCGCGGCGGCGACAATGGCGACTGGCAGCACGATGGTGATATCGGTCAGCCGATGCGCATCCAGAATGGCAACGGCATAGGCGCCCACACCCATCGCCGCCGCATGGCCAAGGCTGGCAAGCCCAGCACCGCCCACCAGGAAGGAAAGCGAAACCGCAGCGGCGGCCAGGATCATGATGCGCGCAAATAGTGTCAGGTAATGATTGGCGCCGAAGCCCAGCAGCGGCGCCAGCGCCAGCGCGGCCAGTACCAGCAAGGTCAACGCCACATCAAGCCGCAGGCGCGGCATGCTAACCACTCCTGGCCGGAAAAAGGCCACGCGGACGGAAAGCCAGGATCGCCGCCATAGCGATATAGACCAGCATGGAAGCGAGCGCCGCGCCTGTTTGGCGCGCGGCAGAAGGGTCCAGGAAAAGCCGCATCAGATCAGGCATCAGCGATTTGCCGAGCGTATCCGTAAGCCCCACGATCAGCGCCGCAATGAAGGCGCCGCGAATGGAACCGATGCCGCCAATCACAATCACCACAAAGGCCAGGATCAGCACGTGATCCCCCATGCCAGGTTCTACTGAAAAAATCGGCCCGGCCAATACGCCAGCGAAACCTGCCAGCATGGCGCCAAAGGCAAAGACCAGCATGAAAAGCCTGCGAATATCCACGCCAAGCGCGGAGACCATGGGCGCATTGGTGGCACCCGCACGCACCAGCATGCCAAGGCGCGTGCGTTCCACCAAAAACCACAGGCCAAGCGCGGTCGCGATGCCGGCACATAATACGGCAATGCGATAAAGCGGATATTGCAGCCCCGGCATCAGCACCACGCCATCTTCAAGCAGCGCGGGTACCGGCACTTGCAGCGGTGCGGCACCCCAAATGGCTTTTACCGCCTGATTGAGAAACAGGATCACGCCGAAGGTCGCCAGCACTTGCGACAAATGATCGCGATCATAAAGGTGTCGAAACACCAGCACTTCCAGCAATAGCCCAAAAATCAACGCCGCCGGCAGCGCCCACAACAATCCCAGCCAGAAGGACCCGGTCGCTGCCGCCAAGGCAGCGCCCAGATAGGCCCCCAGCATATACTGCACCCCATGGGCCAGGTTGATGAAATCCATCACGCCGAACACCAGCGTGAGGCCCGCCGCCACCAGGAAAAGCAGAATGCCAAGTTGCAGGCCATTCAAGGCCTGCACCAGGAAAAGACCAGTGCTCACGCGCGAATTAGCGCATGCGGCATTCGGCGGCCCAGGGGTCCACGTTGTTTTCCAAAACCTTGCGCACGGTTTCAGTCTGGAACTTGCCATCGGCGCGCTTGGCGACTTTGAGCAGCCAGAAATCCTGCACCGGGTAATGGTTCACGCCGAATTTGAAATTGCCGCGCACGGAAGCGAAATCCGCCGCGCGCAACCCGGCGCGGATCGCATCCTTATCAGCCAAGCGGCCACCCGCACGACGAATGGCGGAATCAAGCAGCATGGCGCCATCATAGGCTTGCGCCGCGTAGCTGGCCGGCACGTAATTGAAGGCCGCTTCGAAGTCGGTCACGAAGCGGCGATTGGCCGCATTATCCATATTCGGCGCCCAGCTTGCTGCCGAGAATAAACCCACCGCCGCATCCTGCTGCGCTGGCAGCACAGCTTCATCCACCGTGAAGGTGGAAAGGAACGGGATATGCGCTAGCCCCGCTTGGCGATATTGACGCACCAAATTCACACCAAGCCCACCCGGCATGAAGGTGAAAATCGCATCCGGCTTGGCGGCAGCGATCTTCGCAAGCTCAGCGGCGAAATCAAGCTGCGTCAGCGGCACATAAACCTCATCTACCACTTCGCCCTTGAAGCGGGACTTGAAGCCGGCAACCGCATCGCGTCCGGCCTGGTAATTCGGCACCATGACAAAAACGCGCTTATAGCCCTGGTCTTCGCAGACCTGGCCGATCACGGAATGCACCTGGTCGTTGTTATAGGACGTGGTGAAGAAAAACGGATTGCAGCCGCGCCCGGCAAAGGTGGAAGGACCGGCATTGGTGCTGATCAGGAAGGTATTGGCTTCCGTCACCGGGCGGATAATGGCTTGCAGAATGTTGGAGAACACCACGCCAACAATGAAATCGCAGCGGTCGCGTTCAAGCGCCGTGCGCACCTTGGTCACGGCCACATCAGGCTTCAATTCATCATCAATCATCACGGTCTCGGCGGTCAGGCCACCAAGCCGGCCATTCAAATGGCGCAGCCCCATCAGGAAGCCGTCACGCAGTTGGCTGCCAAGCGCGGCTTGCGGCCCGGTCTGCACCGCGACCAGACCAATCTTCACCCCGCCTGCCGGCTGCGCATGCAGAATGGCGGGCGCTGAAAGCAGCCCCAAGGCGCCGCCCATGGCGCCACGACGCGAAATCAAGTTCATGAAAGCCTCCCCGTTTGAAAACCCTGTAGAGCCTTACTGCGCGAAGCCTGGGCGCAAGGCAAGGCGGCGCGCCATATTGCCAGCACGAATCATCAGTGGATGGCTGGGGTCAGTGAAGGGGTCCAGCACGGTGAAGTGGTTGGCGCCGGGCAGGGCTTCAAAACTGCCCCCCCAATGGGTGGCGAAATCGCGGCTTTGGCGGATGAATTCATCGCTCTCGGCCCCGCCCACTACGACATGCAGCGCCTCAAAGGCCGGCGGGGGGATCAGGCGCGGCGATAGCGTGGCGATATCCTGCCCCGTCAGGCGGAGCGCCGGGGCAAGGCTGGTGTCCTTGAGCGGCCCCAATTCGAAAACGCCAGAAACCGGCAGCGCCGCCCCCACCATGCCGGCTGGCAGGCCGGGCTGCCAGGCGGGCCAATCGGTCGCCAGCAGCAGTGCGGCAAGCTGCCCCCCAGCGGAATGCCCCGCCGCCAGCAGCCGCCCGCCCCGGCGCCGGTGCAGAAAGGCTGCGGCGCGACGCATTTCTTCGGCAATGTCACCCAGCGTCACGGCTGGGCAGAGGCTATAGGATGGCACCGCCACCGCCACCCCCTGGCCCAGCAGGCCACGCGCGCAATGGCTGACAAAGGACCGATCCAGCGCCTGCCAATAGCCGCCATGGATGAAAAGCGCGGTCGGTGCGGCTTCGGCATCGGGCGGCAGGAATAGGTCGAGCTTCTCCCGCTCACCCTCGCCATAGGCAAGACCCAGCTCGGCCCGCACGCCACTGGCGCGGAAGGCGGCGGCATCGCGCGCCCAGGCGGCGATGATTTCCGCGCTTTCGGGCACGCGGGCCCGATTATTGTACTCCCGTTCGGCATCCATGCGCCTATCTGCGCATGAGAAAGCCATGACAGGCAAGGAGGGGTGATGCGGATTTATCTGGCGGGGCCGGAGGTATTTCTGGCGGATCGTGACGCCATCGCGGCGGCGAAGAAGGCGATATGCGCGCAATATGGGATGGAGGGTGTTTTCCCGACCGACCCCGCGCCCGCCACGCCCCAGGCTGATACCGATTGGATGCGGATTTATCTGGGCAATGAGGCGCATATCCAGGGCTGCGCTGCGCTGATTGCAAACCTCACGCCGTTTCGTGGTGCCTCGGCCGATCCTGGCACGGCGTATGAGCTTGGCTTCATGCGCGCCTTGGGTCGGCCGGTATTGGGCTACAGCAATGTGGGCGGCAATTTCACCATGCGTAGCCTGGCGTTTCTGCGCGGCGCGGTGCATCGGCGGGCATCAGGTGTCTGGGAAGATGCCGACGGCATGGAGGTGGAGGATTTCGGCCTGACCGATAACCTTATGCTTGATGGCGGCATCGCCGCCGCCGCCGGTATTCTTGTGGTGAACCCGGTGACGGAGGCGTTGCGCTGGCGCGACCTTGGCGGCTTTACCCGCTGTGTCGCGCATTTGGCCGGCGCGAAAAATTAACGCGTCAATTCGCGTCTATCTGCAAGCCTTCCTTCTTGATCACATCAGACCATTTGGTGATTTCGCCGGCAACAAAGCTGCCGAATTGCCGCGGATTTCCGATCATGGGCAGGCCGCCCAATTCTTCGAAGCGCTTCACTGTTTCCGGCAAGGCGAGCATTGCCATGACATCGGCATTGATGCTGTTGATCACCTCGGCTGGCATGGCGGCCTGGCCAAAGACACCGAACCAGGTATTCACTTCGTAATTCGCGAGTTCTGGCATGGTTTCCCGCATCGCCGGCACATTGGGCAGCAGCGGGTGGCGTTCCTTGCTGGTGACAGCCAGGGCGCGCACGCGGCCCGCCTGGATATGGCCCATGATGCCGGTCAGGTTATCAATCAGGAAGGCGACATTGCCGGCCAGCAATTCAATCTGCGCTGGAGCAGAACCGCGCGTTGGCACGTGAATCGCCTGGGCGTTGAGCATTTGCAGAAACAACACCGGCGAAAGATGCGTGGATTGACCAACACCCGTTGAGACATAGGGGATTTCGCCCGGCTTGGCGCGCAGCATGGCGGCCAGCTGCGCCACATTCTGCGCCGGCACGTTATTGTTCACGACCAGTACATTCGGCCCGGCAATGGTGCCAGCGATGGGGGCGATCTGATCCGCGCGATAGGGCAGGTTGCGGAACAGGGAATAGCCAATGGCTTGCGGGCCGATATTGCCCATGAGGAGTGACAAGCCATCGGGCCGCGCGCGGACCATTTCGACCGTGCCGATGGTACCGCCCGCGCCGGCGCGGTTTTCGACGACAACGGCAGTGCCCCAGCGCGGCTGCAGAAACTGCGCGAGCAGCCTGGCCATGATATCCGTGGTGCCACCCGCCGCAGCGGGGACAATGATGCGCACCTGCCCCGATGGGCGCCAGGATTGCGCGCGGGCGATGGCAGGGGTGGCGAGCAGGGGGAGCGCCAGCGCAGTGCGGCGCGAGAGATTGGTCATTATTTGGTCCTCCCAGAAGTCTTGTCCGCAGAATGCCGCTTCCTGGCAAGAAGGGAAAGCGCCCTTTTCAGCCTTGGCGTAGCGCGGCCATCACGCGGGCAAGCCCGGCTTCCCAGGGCGGCAGGGCCAAGCCGAAAACCTGCGCCAGTTTGCTGTTGTCCAGCCATCCATCCGCCGGGCGCTTGGCCTTGGTCGGGTAATCGGCGGTGGTGATGGCCTGCACCTTGGGGCGCGGCGCGCCATGGCGGGCGGCTTCGGTGAAAATCGCCTCAGCAAAGGCATGCCAATTGGTGAAGCCACCCCCGGTCGCGTGATAAGTGCCGGCGAGATCATCATGCCAGCCATGATTGCGTAGCCGGGCCAGGATGGCGGCAATGGTATCGGCCAAATCAGGCGCCGCGGTGGGGCTGCCCCATTGATCCGCCACGACGCGAAGTTCGGGGCGCGTTTCGCCGAGTGCCAGCATGGTCCGCAGGAAATTCCGGCCCATCGGTGCGAAGACCCAGGCCGTGCGCAAAACGATGCAGCGCGGATTGGCCGCCTGCGCGGCCCATTCGCCCGCAAGCTTGGTGCGGCCATAGGCGCCAAGCGGATTGGGCGCATCGGTTTCCAGATAAGGCGCGCCCTTCAGCCCATCAAAGACATAATCGGTGGAAATCTGGATGATCGGGATCCCGGCTTCGCGCGTGAGTTGGCCGAGCAAGGCCGGCCCCAGCGCATTGGCGCGAAAGGCGCCGGCTTCATCATCTTCGGCGGCATCCACTGCCGTCCAGGCAGCGCAATTCACCACCGCGTCGGGTTTCAGCGCCTGGAAGGCGGCGATCACGCTTTCGGGTTTGTCGAATTCAAATTCCGGCTGGCCGACCAAAAGTGCCTCAAAACCCTGCACGGGCAGGGCGGCTTCAAGCCCGGTTGCCAATTGCCCGCCACGACCGGTGACGAGGATGCGGCGCATCACCAAGTTCCTTTCGGGAAGGGTGGCGCGATATCGGCAAGGCGCGGTGCCTTCTGGTCCTTGTCGGATAGGATTGGCGTGTCCACCGGCCAATCAATGCCAAGCGCTGGATCATTCCAGGCGATGCCGGCATCAGTTTCCCGATCATAATAGGCATCAACCTTGTAGAGCACTTCGGTATCTTCTTCGAGTGTTACGAAACCATGCGCAAAGCCGGCAGGGATCCAAAGCTGCTGCCAATTGGCGGATGAAAGCTCGCAGGCCACATGCCGGCCATAGGTGGCGGAGCCTTCGCGGATATCCACCGCGATATCCAGGATGGAACCGCGCGCCACGCGAACCAGCTTGCCTTGCGCAGAAGGCGGGCGTTGGAAATGCAGGCCGCGCACCACACCCTTTTGGCGCGAGAGCGAATGATTATCCTGCACGAAATCCGCGGTAATTCCGTGCGCGGAGAGTGCCCGACGCGACCAGACTTCGCTGAAAAAGCCGCGCGCATCACCAAAACGTGCCGGTTCAATCAGGATCAGATCAGGAATCGCAAGGCGTTCTGCTTTCACGAAAGCCGCCCTTCCGCCAAATCGCGCAAATAGACGCCATAGGCGGTCTTGCCCAAACGATCCGCCTGAGCGCGCAAGGCCGCCGCATCAATAAAGCCCATGCGAAAGGCGATTTCTTCCGGGCAGCCGACCTGCAAGCCTTGGCGTTCTTGCACCGTCTGCACAAACAGCGCTGCCTGCAGCAGGGAAGCGGGTGTGCCGGCATCAAGCCAGGCGCAGCCACGGCCCAATTGCTCGGCCCGCAGGCTGCCATCAGCCAGATAGTCCTTGTTCAGATCGGTGATTTCCAATTCACCGCGCGCGGATGGCTTCAAATCGCGCGCCATTTGCGTCACGCGCTTGTCGTAGAAATAAAGCCCAATCACCGCCCAATCGGATTTCGGCTTGGCGGGTTTTTCTTCAATGGACAACACGCGCCCGGCTGAATCGAATTCCGCCACACCATAGCGTTCCGGATCCGCCACGCGATAGCCGAAGACGGAAGCGAGGCCATTTTCAGCATTAGTCGCCGCCGCCTTCAGGCTTTCCACCAGGCCATGGCCGTAGATGATATTATCGCCCAAAGCCAAAGCGCAGGCTTCGCCGCCAATCCAATCGGCGCCGATATGAAAGGCTTGTGCGATGCCATCGGGGCTTGGCTGTTCCGCATAGCTGATGCGAATGCCGAATTGCGCGCCATTGCCAAGCAGGCGCTTGAATGCCGGCAGATCAGCCGGCGTTGAGATCAGCAGAATATCCTTGATGCCCGCCAGCATCAGCGTGCCCAGCGGGTAATAGACCATCGGCTTGTCATAGACCGGCAGCAATTGCTTGGAAGCTGCCAGTGTCATGGGATGCAGGCGTGTGCCGGACCCGCCTGCGAGCAGAATGCCCTTCACGATTTCACCCCCCCGAGCCTTTGCCCCGCATAGCGTTTATCGCGGATTGGCCGCCACCAGGCTTCATTATCCAGATACCAGCGAATGGTCTGATCAAGCCCGGCCTCAAAATCATAACGCGCCTTCCAGCCGAGCGCCGCTTCCGCGCCGCTTGGGTCCATGGCGTAGCGGAAATCATGGCCGGGGCGGTCTTTGACGTAAGTGATCAGGCGCTCTCGCGGGCCGGCAGGATCAGGGCGCAGCCGATCCAGCGTGCGGCAAATCGCCTGCACCACTTGCAGATTGGTCCGTTCCTGGCGCGGGCCGATGCAATAGGTGGCACCCGGCACGCCGCGCATCAGCGCCAGCACCAAGGCCTCAGCGTGATCCTGCACATGGATCCAATCGCGGATATTCGACCCATCGCCGTACACGGGCAAAGGCCGGCCTTCCAAAGCATTCAGCGTGACGAGGGGAATGAGTTTTTCCGGAAACTGCCACGGCCCGTAATTGTTTGTGGTGTTGGATACGAATGATGGAAAGCCGTAAGTGTGCCGCCAGGCGCGCACCAAATGATCCGACGCTGCTTTTGAAGCCGAATAAGGGCTGCGCGGATCGTAGCGCGTATGCTCATCAAAAGGCGCATCATCGGCGCTTTCCAGGGACCCGAACACCTCATCGGTTGAGACATGATGGAAGCGGAAATCAGCCTTGGCGCTACCTTCCAGCCCTTGCCAATATTCCCGCGCCGCTTCCAGCAGAACTTGCGTGCCCACAACATTGGTCTGGATGAATTCCGCCGGCCCATCAATCGAACGATCCACATGGGATTCGGCCGCCAGATGCATCACGCGCGCGGGCTTGAAGCGGGCGAAGGCATCGCGCATCGCGGCCGGGTCGCAAATATCCAGCGCCAGATGCTGATGGCGCGGGGATTTCAGCCAATCACCAAGGGATTCAGGGCTCGCGGCATAGGTCAGCCTGTCAATATTCACGACAATCGCATCGGTGGTCGCCAGCAAATGCCGCACCACCGCCGATCCAATGAAGCCCATCCCGCCTGTCAGCAGAATGACCATGACGCCACCCTCCCCAGATCAAGTATTCATCGCGTCGAAGAAATCCTGGTTGGTCTTACTGTATTTCAGCTTGTCCAACAGGAATTCCATCGCATCCTGTGTGCCCATCGGGTTCAGGATACGGCGCAGCACCCACATCTTGGAAAGCGTACCGCGATCCACCAGCAATTCTTCCTTACGCGTGCCGGATTTGGTGATGTCAATCGCGGGGAAGGTGCGCTTGTCGGAAAGCTTCCGATCCAGCACGATTTCGCAATTGCCGGTGCCTTTGAATTCTTCGAAGATCACTTCATCCATGCGGCTGCCGGTATCAATCAGCGCGGTCGCGATGATCGTCAGCGACCCGCCTTCTTCAATATTGCGCGCGGCACCAAAGAAACGCTTCGGGCGCTGCAACGCATTGGCATCCACACCACCGGTTAGCACCTTGCCCGATGACGGCACTACGGAGTTATAGGCGCGGCCCAGACGCGTGATGCTATCCAGCAAAATCACCACATCGCGCTTGTGTTCCACCAAGCGCTTGGCTTTTTCCAGCACCATTTCGGTCACTTGCACATGGCGAGTCGCTGGTTCGTCAAAGGTGCTCGCCACAACCTCACCGCGCACGGTGCGGGCCATGTCGGTCACTTCCTCGGGCCGTTCGTCAATTAGCAGCACCATCAGGAAGACTTCGGGGTTATTCGCCGTGATGGATTTGGCGATATTCTGCAGCATCACGGTTTTACCCGTGCGCGGCGGCGCTACAATCAAGGCGCGCTGACCCATCCCGATCGGGGAGATCAGATCAATGACGCGATGCGTATTGTCCTTGGTCGGCCCTTTCGCGACGCTTTCAACCTCCGGATTTTCCATCTTGAGCCGACGGTTCGGATAAAGCGGCGTCAGGTTATCGAAATTGATCCGATGCCGCAGGCTTTCCGGGTCTTCGAAATTGATCGCATTGACCTTGAGCAGGGAGAAATACCTCTCCCCATCCTTGGGCGCCCTGATCTGGCCTTCCACCGTATCGCCCGTGCGCAAGCCAAAGCGGCGCACCTGGGCGGGGGAGACATAAATATCATCCGGGCCCGGCAGGAAATTCGCTTGCGGGCTGCGCAGATAGCCGAAACCATCCGAAAGGATTTCAAGCGTCCCTTCGCCGAAAATCGCCTGATCATTATCCGCGAGGGTCTTCAGGATCGCGAACATCATATCCTGCTTGCGCAGCGATGACGCGTTTTCAATCTGCAATTCCTCAGCGAATGCGAGGAGGTCCGCGGGGCTTTTCGCCTTGAGTTCTGAAAGATGCATTTGGTGCCTTGGCGTTCCGTGAAGCTTGAGAAAGCAGGATCTGAATCACGATGCTAAACGCAGCACGCGGCGCATCCGTGAATATCCCGTTATCGGGTAGAAGGGAAATGCGGCAGCGCCGATCAGGGATCGCCGGGGCCGCGAAAGGAAGGACCATGTATGTATGAAGCCCGCGGCCTCGCGTCAACCACGGATCAGAAGGGCTTCACGATCACCATGATGACAATCAGGATCAGCAGCAGGGTCGGCACCTCATTGGCGATGCGCCAGGATCTTTCACTGCGGGTACTGCGCTCCTCGGCGAAAAGCCGCCGGGCGCGGGCCAAATCCATGTGAAAGGCCGTCATGCCCAAAAGGCCCAAAAGCTTGCCGTGCCACCAGCCAGCGCGCCAATCCACCACGCCGGGGGTCAGGATCAACAGCAGGCCAAAGACCCAGGCGCTGATCATGGCAGGGTTCATAATGGCCCGCAGCAGGCGCCGTTCCATTGTCTTGAACAGCGCCACCTGGGCGGAGCCGGGCGCCTGCTGCGTGTGATAGACGTAAAGCCGGGGCAGGTAGAAAAGCCCTGCCATCCAGGCGAAAACGCTGATCAGATGCAAAGCCTTGGTCCAGGCATAAAAGGGGGCCAGAGCCTCAATCACCATGGGTCATTCATCCTTTCCGGCAGGGGCCGGTATCAGGCGTGGATGCGGCCCATCTTCCAGCCGCCAGCGCTCCAGCACCGCATCCCGCACGCGCGCGCGCACCACCTTTCCCTGCGCATTGCGAGGCAATTCCGGCAGGCTGACCCAAGCGCGGGGGCGTTTATGACGCGCCAATTGTTCCGCCAAGGGTAGTGCCGCAACTTCCCAGCCGGAAGCCAGGCCATCTGCGACCGCGATGATGACTTCGCCCCAGTAATCGGAAGCTAGGCCCAGCACGCAAATCGCGCGGCCCTGGCCGGCTTCTTCCAGCACCATTTCGATTTCTGCCGGGTGGACGCGGTAGCCGCCGCTTTTCATCACATCCGAAGCCCGGCCCGCCAGCCGCAGCCGCCCGCGCGCATCCACCGCGCCCAGATCGCCAGTGCGGTGCCAGGCGCCGGCAGGGCGCGGCACAAAGCCATCCGCGCCGATCATGCCGATATTCATATGCCGGGCGCGCAGCCAGATATCGCCGGAATCGCCGTGGGGCAGGGGCACGCCGGCTTCATCCCGGATGGCGATTTCAACCCCGGTCGCCGGCCAGCCAAGATTGGCGCCCAGGCCATCCTCGGCTTCTTCCATCGCTGCCGCCACATCCGGGCCTTCCAGCACCGTGATGGGGTTGAAACATTCACTCATGCCATAGGTCACGCGCACCACCGGGCCGAATTGCGCCGCCGCACGTGCGTAAAGATCGCGCGTGAGCGTCTGCGTACCGCAGAAAATCACCTTCAGCCCCGGCACTGCCCGGCCCGGAAATAGCGCCAAAAGCTTGGCCAGCACAGTGGGCGGGGCGAAAATCGCGGCAAGCCTGGGTGCGGCGAGGACCGGCGCGATGCGCTCCGCCCGCACACCATCCTGCAAGACAACCTCGCCCCCATGATCAAGCCAGGCATAGGTGATCAGCGCCGCACCATGGGTGAAGGGCGTCATGAGCAGCACACGCTCCCCCGGTTCCGGCGTGAAGGGCAAAACGGCGCGTTGCAGGATATTGGCAAGGTAGCGCCCGCCATGGCTGTGCAGAATGGCTTTCGGCTTGCCCGTGGTGCCAGAGGTGAAAATGATCCGCCCCCAGGCATCGGCTGGCACAGGGGGCAGCGGCGCCCCGCTTTCATCTGGGGCGATGTCTTCCAGCGCGAGGGGTTCAAACCCAAGCCCCGCCAGCCGCGCACAGAATGCTTGCGGCGCGACAATACGCTTGAAGCCAGTAAGCTGTGCAAACCAGCCAAGTTCCGCATCGGTCGAGCCCGTATTGCAGGGCGTTTCGGCCACACCCGCCATCGTCAAGCCGTAGCTGACCCAGGGCGCATCGCAGCCATTGGGCACAAAGGTCGCGACCGGCTGGCCGGGCTTGAAGCCTTCCGCGATCAAGCGCCGCGCCAGGCCATGGGCGCGGGCCGATAGCGCGGCATAGGTGATGGTGGCGGTGCCATCGGTGATTGCGCTACGCGGGCCGAAGCGTTGCGCCAGAATCAGAAGGTCAGACGACCAGGGGATACCATCCTGCATGGGGGCAGAGTCTCGCCAGCCGGGGCGCGCGTCAATGCGGGGCTTGATTGTGGGGCGCGCTTCGGGCCGGATGGGGGGCAAGGAAGGAAACACCGCCATGGAACCGCTGAGCTCACCAACCCTGCCGCAGGGCATCCGCGCCCGTTTTCTGGAAGGCATCAATGGGCTTCGCGTCCATATGCTGGAAGCGGGGCATGAAACGCCGGGGCGGCCGTGTCTTTTGCTACTGCATGGCTTTCCGGAACTTGCTTACTCCTGGCGCCATGTGATGCTGCCCTTGGCGGCGATGGGCTATCACGTGGTGGCGCCGGATCAGCGCGGCTATGGCCGCACGACGGGCTGCGATACGGATTATGACGCGCCGCTGGCGCCATTTCGCCTGACCAATCTGGTACGTGATGCGCTGGGGGTGGTGGCGGCGCTCGGCTACCGCGACGTGGCGGCGGTGATTGGGCATGATTTTGGATCGCCCGTGGCCGCCTGGTGCGCGCTGACGCGCCCCGATGTGTTTCGCCGGGTTGCGCTCATGAGCGCGCCTTTCGCCGGCGGGCTGGATTGGCCGAAGCCCGGGCAGGCTTCCAGCGGTTCTTCCGCCATGCCGGGGCTGGATGAGGCTTTGGCCGCACTGCCGCGCCCGCGCAAACACTACCATGCCTATTACGCTACACGCCCGGCTAATGCGGATATGATGGGCGCGGCGCAGGGGCTGCATGCATTCTTCCGCGCCTATTACCACCACAAAAGCGCTGATTGGGCCGCCAACAAACCGCATAAGCTGCGCGATTGGTCGGCCGAGGAAATGGCGAAACTGCCGACCTATTACGTTATGGACCGGGCCGAGACGATGCCGGAGACCGTCGCGCATGAAATGCCAAGCGCTGCTGAGGTTGCGGGTTGCGCCTGGATGACGGAAGCGGAAATGGCCGTTTATGCGCATGAATATGGCCGGACCGGATTTCAGGGTGGTCTCAATTGGTATCGGACGCGCTTCGCGCCGGAAGTGAATGCGGATTTGGCGCTGTTTGCCGGGCGCAGCATTGATGTGCCTTCGGTCTTCATCGCCGGTGCCGCGGATTGGGGAGTGTTTCAAGCACCGGGCGCGTTTGAGCGTATGCAGGGCATCGCCTGCACTCGCATGGCGGCGGCGCATCTGGTGCCGGGGGCTGGGCATTGGGTGCAACAGGAACAACCCGCGCGCACGGTGGAATTGCTGAAGGAATTGCTGGCGCTGCCTTTGGTGTGATAAAACTACCAATCGATTCGTTCCCTTTAAGCGACCGGCTTCTTCCCGCCCCCCATCGGCGTTTCGCGCACAAAAAGCGGCAGCGCATGGCCGGGCAGCCGCCCGCGCAATGCCGCCATCAGCGCCAAGCCATCGGCTTCTGGCACCTGAAACCGCGCCGTACCTGGCGCCGGGTCCAGGCTGTGCAAATAATAAGGTTTGATACGGTTGCGGATCATGGCGCGCAGCAATGCCTCCATCGCGGCAGCATCAGCATTTACCCCGCGCAGCAGGACCGTCTGCCCAAGCAGGGGAACGCCCGCATCCGCCAGCCGCGCCAGCGCTACCCCTGCATCCGACGTGAATTCGCGCGCGTGGTTGGCATGCACGGCGATGACAACTGGCTTGGCCTGCCGCATGGCCGCGACCAGCGGCGCCGTTACCCGCGCAGGATCAGCCACCGGCACACGCGTGTGGATGCGCAGCGTTTCAATATGCGCCAAGCCGGCCAGCCGCCCGAGTATCTCGCCAAGCCGCCGGGCTGAAAGCATCAGCGGATCGCCGCCGGTCAGGATTACCTCTCGGATCGCGGTATTGCCTTCAAACCACGCGAGCGCTTCCTGCAATTCCGCTTCCGTGAGCAAGCCTCCATCCGGGCCCACCTTTTCGCGCCGAAAACAAAATCGGCAATAAACCGGGCAGGCGAGTAGGGGCTTCAGCAGCGCACGGTCCGGGTAGCGATGCACAACGCCCTTCACCGGCGTGAAGGGCGCATCCGCGGTCGGGTCTTCCAACTCATGCGGCGCAGTAATCAGCTCCGCCGCATCGGGGATATACTGCAGCCCGATCGGATCAGCGGGATCATCGGGCTTGATCAGCGCGGCCATGGCAGGCGTGATGGCGGTGGCGTAGCGCGCGGCAATAGCTTCTAGGGCGGGTACGGTGGCTGGTGCCACCAAGCCAGCGCGCATAAGGTCTTGCGGGCTGCGGAGCGTGCGGGTCTGGTCCTGGGCGATGGGCTGGGGCATGGTCCCCTGCGCCTATACCAGCCCTGAAAGCGCAGCAATGCCCCTGCCCCCCTGGCACCCGAAAGCTTTTGCCGCGCGGCTGCCCTTTTTGGAACGCCGCGCGCGGCTTACCGCCGAAACACGCGCCTTTTTCTCTGCCCGCGGCTACCGCGAGGTGGAAACGCCCGCTTTGGTCCCCGCCCCGGGGGCGGAAGTGCATTTGCGCGCTTTCGCGACCAGGTATGAAGCGCATTTGGGCCAGGGTGCGTCGCGCGATCTTTGGCTGCGTACCTCTCCGGAATTGGCGCTGAAGCGGCTATTGGTGGCGGGCGCGGGGCCGATCTTTGAATTGGCGCGGGTGTGGCGGAATGGCGAAAAATCTCCCCGCCACGCGCCGGAATTTACCATGCTGGAATGGTATCGCCCTGACCTTGGCTTTGAAGGTTTGATCGCTGAGACTGAGGATTATGTGCGCTGCGTCGCGCCGCGCATTGTGGCGCATGGCGCTGTCACCACCGATCTCAGCCTGCCCTTTGAACGCATCACCATGGCGGAAGCTTTTGATCGCTGGTGCAATGGGTTGGATATTCTGGCGACCGAGGGTGATGCCGCGCGGCTCCATGCCGCCGCCCAGGCTGCCGGCTTCGCACCCCGCGCCGATGAGGGGTGGGAGGATGTGTTCTTCCGCCTATTGCTTGAACACATCGAACCAAATCTCGGGCGTGGGCGCGCGACCTTCCTGACCCATTGGCCCGCGCCGCAGGCGGCCCTTGCGCGACGTGACCCGGCGGACCCGCGCGCCGCTCTGCGCTTTGAATTGTTTGTCGCCGGCCTCGAACTCGCCAATGCCTTTGATGAGTTGACCGATGCTGGCGAACAACGCGCCCGCTTCGTTGCTGATGCGGTCGAACGCCGCCGCATCAGTGGAGAACATGGCTGGGAGGTTGATGAGGATTTCCTGGCGGCCCTGGAACACGGCATGCCGGCCACCAGCGGCATCGCGCTTGGCTTTGATCGGCTGGCGATGCTCGTTTCCGGCGCGCGTGAGATTGGCGATGTGCTGTGGCTTTAACCCGCGCGGCGCAGCGTGGCGAGCATTGCGGCACTTTCTTCACGCGGCAGGGCGTAGAATACAAAAACATAAGGGTCTGAGGCTTCAAACACCGAAGGGTCAGGCGAAGCGCGTTGCATGGTCGCGCGATCCAGATCGGCCATGGGATGCCAGGCGCCGTTCAATTCGAAGAATACATCGTAGCCGAGTGCATCCAGAAAGGCCGGCACCGCATAGGTGCTGCCCGCGCGGTGGCGTTCTTCCACTTCCAAAGTCAGCACCGGGCGGCAGCGCAGCAATGTTTCCCGCGCACCGCGCAGAATTTCATATTCGGCGCCCTCGGCATCCAGCTTGATGGCGGTGACATCAGCTAGCGCAAAATCATCCAAGCGACGGAGCGGCACGGTGAAGCGTTCCACCGCCACACGGCCCGAGACATGCGCCGCGTAATCCTTGGCGGTGCTGGCCCATTGTTCCTGCGCCACCCCATCCAGCACGGGCATGGCAAGCGTGATGCTGCCCTGATGATCACCCAAAGCCAGATGGTGGCAGTCAACATTGGCAGGCGCCTTGCCAAAGGTCGCCCGCAGCGCTGCTTGCAGCCGGGCATAGGCGCTGGGCAGGGGTTCGAAGGCCAGCACCCGGCTATCGGGCAGGCGCGCAAGTGGGATGGTCAGCAAGCCATCATGCGCGCCGATATCCACCAGCGTGCCGGGGCGATGCAGAAGCGAGTGGAAATTTTCCTCATTCACGATGAACGCTTCCCCTTTGCCCTTGGCTCAGCCTATGCTCGCCTAAACAATATCCGGGGAGCGAAAAACCATGCCGATGCGGCTTTGCCAGCTTATCTATACCTCTCGCCCCTTCGGCTTCAATGGCCCGATGTTGGATGATATTCTGACCGCAGCGCGCAGCCTGAATGCCGAAAATGGCATCACCGGCGCGCTGATCTGCCGCGCCGATATGTTCATGCAAATGCTGGAAGGCCCGCGCGCAGCGGTGACCGAAACCTTTGGTCGCATCCTGGCCGATGACCGCCATGTGGATGTGGCGCTGCTGCATGTGGGCGATACGCCGGAGCGCATCTTCCCGGATTGGACCATGCGCGACGACCCGCCGCAAAGCTGGATGTGGAACCAGGCGGAAGTGCGCGAAGGCGCGATGCAGGAAGCGAGTGCGGCGGCGGCCTATTCCGTGTTTCGCCGCCTGTCGCGCCTGCCGCCGGAACGCCGGGCGGTGTGAAAGCGCCCCATCAGCGGCGCCTGAGTTGACTACCCAGGTTCCCCCATCGTCGGCGTGCCGCCGCATTTTTGCATCAGCGCGAATACTTCCTGCACGGCGGCTTCAATCGCTGGCAGATCGGTGCCCTTCGCCACCACCGCCACGCCACCCCCGCCGCCCTGGCGGTAATAGGGGTAGGAACCAAGATCCAAATCGGCATAGCGCTGCTGAATGGCGGAAAGCCCTTCGGCAATCGCGCCTTCCACCACGCCATGCGCATGTACGCTGCGCGACAGGATGGGCGGGCCGCCTTGCAGACGCGGGGCAAGGGCTTCGAACATGGATTGCATGATGCGTGGCACGCCCGCCATCACATGCACATTGCCGATAGTGTAACCCGGCGCGATGGAAACTGAATTCTCGATCAAAATCGCGCCACGCGGCATGGTGGCCATGCGTTGCCGCGCCGCGTTGAAATCTCCGGGCGGGGTCTGCTTCGCGTAGTAGGATTCCAAAGCATGCCAGGCTTCCGGCTGCGGTTCCCAAGGCACGCCAAAGGCGCGCGCGACGCATTCACTGGTGATGTCATCATGGGTTGGGCCAATGCCGCCCGTGGTAAAGACATGATCGAATTTTGCGCGCACTTCATTGACCGTGTTGATGATCACTTCCGGCACATCGGGGATCACGCGCACTTCCTTCATGGGAATGCCAATCTCGCCAAGGCGTGTCGCCAGGAATTGCAGATTGGCATCCCGCGTGCGGCCGGAAAGTACCTCATTGCCGATGATCAGCAGGCAGGCGGTCGGGTTCGGCATGGGTTTCTCCTGTCTTGGGGCATAATCTCAAAGGAAATCGCGCAGCATGGCAACCAGGGGGATATCGGCGGGCGGCATGGCGTAATCGCCAAGCCGGGCCGGGCGCACCCAGGCGAGTGCTTGCCCTTCCATGGCGGTCACTTGCCCCTGCCAGCGCCGACACAAATAAAGCGGCATCAGCAGATGAAATTTTTCGTAGGTGTGGGACGCAAAGGTGAAGGGGCCAAGACAGGCGGCGCTGACATCTATGCCCAATTCCTCACGCAATTCGCGGATCAGCGCTTCTTCTGGCGTTTCGCCCGGCGCCACCTTGCCGCCCGGAAATTCCCACAAGCCGGCGAGTGGCTTGCCTTCCGGTCGGCGCGCCAGCAACACGCGGTTTTCCGAATCGATCAGCGCGACCGCTGCCACCAATAGTGTCGGCTTGCCAGTGGCGGGCGCGGCTTCGACCGGCGCCGGGGCCTCCACCGCTACATCCATGCGCGTGGCGCTGAACAGCCTGACGGGCATGAGCCCACCGCGCGAGATAAATTCCTGGCTGCCCGCGCCGGTTTCCTTGAAGCCGATGCGCCGCAATACCGCTGCCGAGCGTTCATTATCCACGAGCGCTGAGGCCACCAGCCGATCAATATCCAGATTGGCGAGCGCCCAATGCGCGAGTCTCCCCGCCGCTTCCGGCCCAAGCCCCTGGCCCCAATGGCGGCGGCCAATCCAATAGCCAAGCTCTGCTTCGCGTGGGTTCTTCGCATCAAGCGTCAGGCCAACACAGCCAAGTAGCGCTTCCGCGCCATCTTCATCACGCGTTATCGCCAAATGCCAGGCAGTGCCGGCGGCAATTTGCGCGTGCGTGGAAGCGATCCATTCATCCGCCAGATCGCGCGGATAGGGGAAGGGCACGCGGGCGAGGGTTTTCGCCACTTCCCAATCATTCACCAGCCGATGCAGGGCCGCGGCATCGTCAGCCTGCAAGGGGCGAAGCCGCAAGCGTTCCGTCTTTAGTGCAAGCCCGCTTCGCATTTGCTCACCGGACATGCGCTAAATCTCTGTTTGGTCGCATTTTCCGAGGCGCCAAGTGATTCCACTTGGCTTGAAAATGCTCCGGTGACACATCAGCTCCGGTAACTTCCATTGATGTCAATATAGCCATGCGTCAGATCGCAGGTCCAAACCGTGGATTTGCCCTTGCCGAGGCCGATATCCACGGTGATTTCCACTGCGCGGCCCTTCATGTGCTGGACGACGGGCGCTTCATCATAACCATCCACCACGCCGCCATTGCGTGCCATCCAGACACCGCCGACATTGACCGAAAGCTTGTCACGATCCGCGGGTTCGCCTGCCTTGCCAACCGCCATGACAATGCGGCCCCAATTCGCGTCCTCACCCGCAATCGCGGTTTTCACCAAGGGCGAATTGGCGATTGACATGGCAATGCGATGCGCGGAGCGCGCCGTGGTCGCACCGGTTACGTTGATCTGGATCAGCTTCTGCGCGCCTTCACCATCGCGTGCCACCATCAGTGCCAATTCCATCAGCACTTCATTCAAGGCGCGGACGAAATCCTTCAGCACTGCGCCGCCTTCCGCCGGCACGCGCGGATGCTTGGCGGTGCCGGTGGCAAACACCATCACGGTGTCGGAAGTGGAGGTATCGGAATCCACCGTCACGCAATTGAAGGAACGGTCAACGCCTTTCTTCAGCAGCGCTTGCAGCGCGCCGGCGGGGATTTTTGCGTCGGTCGCCAGGAAGGACAGCATCGTCGCCATATCAGGCGCGATCATGCCGCTGCCTTTTGCGATGCCCGCGACGGTGACTTCGGTTTCACCGATACGCGCCTTGCGGATGGCGCCTTTCGGGAAGGTATCGGTGGTCATGATGGCTTTCGCCGCGCCCTGCCAATCACGTTCTGCCGCCGCCTCAAAAATACGCGGCAGGGCGGCGATCAGTTTTTCGGTTGGCAGTTTTTCGCCAATCACGCCGGTGGAAGCCAGAAACACTTCCTTGGGCTTGCAGCCGAGGATCGCGGCGGCGGCCTTGGCGGTTTCCTCACAGGTTTGGCGCCCGGCGCGGCCCGTGAAGACATTGGAATTGCCGGCTGTCACCACCAGGCCGCGCGCCTTGCCACCAGGTAGGGCGCTGCGGCACCAATCCACCGGCGCGCCGGGGCAGCGATTGCGGGTGAAAACTCCCGCCACCGTGGTCCCAGTGGGGAAGGCCATCACGGTCACATCATCGCGATCCTTGTAGCGAATCGCGGCGCGGCCCGAGGCAACGCGCACCCCCGGCACCGCCGGCATTTCCGGCAGCGGAAGGGCGAGTGGTGAGGTGGGGATATCATGTCCGGCCATGGGAATTCCTCCGAAATCTGAGCATTTTCAAGCTAAGTGGAATCACTTGGCGACTCGGAAAATGCGATCAAACAATTGGTTAGTGCGTGTTCGCTGAACGGATGTGAAGCGGACATGCACTAACGACGGGTAGGGGCGGCGGGGCGGCCCGCTGGGGCGGCTGGGGCGGGCGGTTCCGCCGCATCAAGCGCGCGGGGGGTGGAACCATCCAGGTTGAAGCGTTCAATCTTCGCGGCGCCGCGGGCCTGTTGCACCACGGCGTTGATTTCGCCTTCGAACAGGCGCTGGCGCAGCACTTCCCGCGCTTCTTCAAAGCTTGGCGGCGCTGAGGCACGGCGTTCATCCACGCGGATAATGTGCCAGCCAAAGGGGCTACGCACCGGCGCCGCGCTCATTTGTCCTGCCGGGAGCGCGAAGGCGGCTTCGGCGAATTCCGGCACCATATCGCCGCGCTTGAAGAAGCCAAGATCACCGCCTTCCCGCGCCCCTGGCCCGGCTGAGCGGCGCTGCGCCACGGCGTTGAAATCAGCCCCGGCGCGGATTTCGGCCAAGGCTTCGCGGGCTTCTGTTTCGGTCGGGACCAAAATATGGCGGGCGCGTACTTCTTCTTCCGCAGGGCGGGCGCGGATTTCGGCATTATAAGCAGCGCGGATGCGTTCTTCTGTCACGCGCCCGGCCAATTCCCGCGAAAGATAGGCCTGCTGCAATTCCTGTTCTTCGGCGCGGCGGATGCGCGCACGCACCGCATCATCCTTATCAAGCCCTGCCCGGCGGGCAGCGGCCGCCACGGCGCGTCCCGCAATCATTTGATCGAGCAGCAAAGGATAGAGCATTTGCGCCGGCGCGCCGCGCAATTCCTCGGGCAATTCCTGGGCAGCATTGGCAAGGTCTGAAAAGCGAATCTCCTCCCCATCTACCTTGGCCACCACGGGGTCGCCGGGCGGGGTGGCCTGGGCGGGCTGCGCCTCGCCTGGCTGGGCAAAAGCCACCCCCAGCAGCAGCGCCAGGGTGGCGCGAAGGGGGGCAGAGGCGGCAGGGCCGCGCGGATGGCGCATAAGGGATGATCCCAAATAGGTGATTGGCCCGGAACATGGCCGAAGCGCCCCTTCCCCACAAGGCGCAAGCGTTGACCCGCCCCCCGGGGAAGCCTATTTCTGCGGCCAATCCGAAACATGCTTCAGGCGCTGCGGCGCCGCGACCGGGCGCCCGCCCGCCGGAGACTGACGCCCCAGATGTTTGCCCGCCTTGCAGCCGCTATTTTCGGCACCTCCAACGACCGCGCCTTGAAGCGCTATCAATCCCGTGTGCCCGCGATCAATGCGCTGGAACCGCGCATGCAGGCGCTTTCAGATGAAGCGCTGGCAGGCCAGACCGCGCTGTTCCGCGAAAGGCTGGCCAAGGGCGAGACCCTGGATGCGCTGCTGCCGGAAGCCTTCGCGACCGTGCGGGAAGCTTCGCGCCGCGTGCTGGGCCTGCGCCACTTCGATGTGCAGATGATCGGCGGCATGGTCCTGCATGAAGGCAAGATCGCCGAAATGAAGACCGGCGAAGGCAAGACGCTGGTCGCGACCCTGCCGGTTTACCTGAATGCGCTGCCCGCCAAGGGCGTGCATGTGGTGACGGTGAATGACTATCTGGCGAAGCGCGATGCCGAATGGATGGGGCGCATCTATTCCTTCCTGGGCCTGACCGTTGGCGTGATTGTGCATGGGCTGACGGATGAACAGCGCCAGGCCGCCTATGTCTGCGATGTCACCTATGGCACCAATAATGAATACGGCTTTGATTATCTGCGCGACAATATGAAGTATCGGCTGGAAGATATGGTCCAGCGCGATTTCGCCTATGCCATCGTGGACGAGGTTGACAGCATCCTGGTGGATGAGGCGCGCACGCCGCTCATCATCAGCGGTCCCACTGATGACACTTCCGACCTTTACCGCCGCACCGATGAAGTGATGAAGGAGCTGGTGAAGGATAAGGAAACCTATGAGAAGGACGAAAAGCAGCGCACCGTGAGCCTGACGGAATTGGGCGGCGAAAGGGTGGAAGAATTGCTCCGCCAATTCGGCCTGCTGACCGAAGGCAATATGTATGACACGGAAAACGTGTCACTTGTGCATCATGTGAACCAGGCCCTGCGGGCGCATACACTTTTCACCCGCGATGTCGAATATATTGTCCGACAGGACAAGATTGTGATCATTGACGAATTCACCGGCCGCATGATGGAAGGAAGGCGCTATTCCGATGGCCTGCATCAGGCTTTGGAAGCCAAAGAACATGTGACGGTGCAGCCAGAGAATCAAACGCTCGCTTCCATCACATTCCAGAACTATTTCCGGCTTTACCCGAAGCTTGCCGGCATGACCGGGACGGCGGCGACAGAGGCGGATGAATTCGCCGAAATCTACAAGCTGGATGTGGTGGAAATCCCGACCAACGTGCCTGTCGCGCGCAATGACCAGGATGATGAGGTCTATCGCAGCGCCGAGGAAAAATACGAGGCAGTGGCGAAGCTGATCGAAGAAGCGCGCGGGCGCGGCCAGCCTTGCCTGGTGGGTACGACCAGCATCGAAAAATCGGAACTGATTTCAACGCTACTCAAGAACAAAAATATCCCGCATCAGGTGCTGAATGCGCGCTACCATGAACAGGAAGCCGAGATTGTGGCGCAGGCGGGGCGTGCTGGCGCTGTGACGATTGCGACCAATATGGCGGGGCGCGGCACGGATATTCAATTGGGCGGCAATCTTGAGATGCTGGCGCGTCAGGAAGCCAAGGCATCCGAAGGCCCGGAATATCAAACGGCGCTGGCGCGCCACAAGGTCGAAGTGGATGAGGCGCGGCCCATCGTGCGTGAAGCGGGCGGGCTTTTCGTGATTGGCACGGAACGCCATGAAAGCCGGCGCATCGACAATCAGCTGCGTGGCCGTTCGGGCCGCCAGGGGGACCCCGGCGCTTCGCGCTTCTTCCTTTCGCTTGAAGATGATCTGATGCGCATCTTCGGGTCTGATCGCATGGGCGGGATGCTGCAAAAGCTTGGCCTGAAGGACGGGGAGGCGATTGTCCACCCCTGGATCAATAAGGCACTGGAACGCGCGCAGAAGAAGGTTGAGGCGCGCAACTTCGACATCCGCAAGAACCTGCTGAAATACGACGATGTGATGAATGACCAGCGCCGGGAAGTTTATGCCCAGCGCCGCGCCTTCATGATGGCGAATGAGGTGGCTGAAACCATCACGGAAATGCGTGAGGAGACCATCACGGATATCGTGGCCCGCGCCATTCCTGAAAACGCCTATCCTGAGCAATGGGATCTGGAAAAACTGGATCGCGAGGTCAAGGATATCCTGAACCTCGATCTGCCGGTGGCGGATTGGGCGCGCGAAGAAGGCATTGATGATGACGCGGTGCGCGAACGCCTGATGCAGGCGGCGGCGCAGGCCTATGCGTCCCGTGCGGCCAATGTGGGGCCGGAGTTCATGCGCCAGATCGAAAAATCTCTGCTGCTGCAGATTTTCGATCAATCCTGGAAGGAACATTTGCTGTCTCTGGATCATTTGCGCCAGGGCATTGGGCTGCGCGCCTATGGGCAGCGCGATCCGCTGAATGAATACAAAAGCGAAGCCTTCCGCCTGTTCAATTCCATGCTGGAAAACCTTCGGGAACGCGTGACCAGCCTGCTGCTGCGCATTGAAATCCGCCCGGACGCGCCACCGCCCGCGCCAGAAGGGATTGGTGTGTTTGACATGCGCCACCCGGACCCGGCGCTTGCCGGGGGCGAGATGATGGAACTGGATGGCCCGCCTGTCATCGCGCCGATCGGCACGGCTTCAGCGCGTTCCTTGCCCGAAGCGGTGGACCCGAATGACCCGAGCACCTGGGCCCGCACACCGCGCAATGCGCCCTGCCCTTGCGGCAGTGGCAAGAAGTTCAAGGCCTGTCACGGGCGGGTATAGGCGCGCATGCTGCGCGCGGCGCTTTTGGTTCTTTTGCTGCTGGCGTCAGTCGCGCCAGCGCATGCCGCTTGGGAATATACGCGCTGGGGCATGACAGAAGCGCAGGCCGTCACCGCATCGCGCCGCGCGGTGCGGAGCCTGCCGGCGGCGGAACGGCGAATGATGGATGCGCGGGTGGAATATCGCGCGCGCGGCACCTTTAGTGTTGAAGGGCTGCGCATGAATATCGCCTTCGGCTTCGATATCAAAAGCGGCGCGCTTGCCTGTGTTTCAGGGCGCGGTGTTGCGGCGCAAGGCGATGTGCTGCGCCAAAGATTGATCTCGCGCTTCGGCCCGCCGGAGTTTGATGATCAGCACCCGCGCAGCGGAGAACAGGATATCGGCTGGACCACGCCCGACAAGATTGATCTGGTGGTCACCTCGGCTGGTTTTACGCTACTGCATTGCGCGCCGGGCTACTGAGCAGCGCCATCAACGGCGCGATGCTGGTCGCCTGATCCAGTTTCCAAAGTGCCGCTATTTGCGCTTCGACATCGGCAGTCGTGCCACCAAGCGCCACATTGGCGCGGTATTTGGCGGCGAGTTCCGCATCATTCAACGGGCGTTCCGCGCTGCCGCGCGGATGTTCGACATAATGCTGATAAGTGCCGCCATCAGCGAGCGTGATTGTCACACGCGCAGCGCCGCGCGGCAGGCTGGCATCGCATTCCGCGACCACCTTGGCGCGCAGCGCCGCAAGGGCGGGGTCCTGCACCGCAGGCATTTCAAAATCCGCCACATCGGCGTGACCCAGCAGCAGGGCAATCGCGGCACAGTGACGAATGCTGACGCGCGTGTCGCGTTCATTGCGTACCACGCGATCCCCGCGCGCCAGCAACAGCGCATCGCCGGCAACCGTCACGCTTTTGATTTGTTTGACCGCATCGCCAAGCTGTTCGCGCAGCGCCAGGCAGGCATCAATCACCGCATGAAAGACAATCCCCGCTGCATAAGGTTTGTAGGTGTTGCGCCCGATTTCCCAGTGCTGGCCGAGCCCTTCGATGATCTCAGGCAACTTTGCCTCATCACCCATGGCGCGCGCCCAACCCAGAGGCCCTTCAATGGCAAGCGGCGCAGCACGATAGCCACGCGAGGCAAAACGCGCGGCCAGAATGCCATTGCGCGCGGCATTGCCCACGCCGATATTTTTCGCAGCCGTTGCCAGGTTTTCGACAATGCTGCCGGATTGGCTGGCGGCGATGCCAAGTGCGTGCGCGGTTTCTTCCGCCGATAGGCGTAGCAGCCGCGCCGCTGCCGCTGCCGCGCCAAAAACGCCGCAGCTTGCGGTGATATGCCAGCCCCGCGCGTAATGCCCGGGGGAGACCGCATTGCCCATGCGGCAGGCAATCTCTCCGCCCAGCAGGAAGGCATGCAAAACCTCGGCCCCGCTCGCGCCGGTTTCCTCACCAAGCGCAAAGGCCACAGGCGCGACCGGCGCGCTTGGGTGGATCACTGTGTTCAAGTGCGTATCGTCATAATCAAGCAAGTTTGAAGCGATGGCATTGACGAAAGCTGCTTCCATCACGCCAAGCCTATCGCGCTGCCCCAGCACCGTGGCGCGTGGCTTGCCTGAGGAATCGCGCGTGATCTCAAGCGCCGTGATCACCGCCGGATCATGCGCCACACCCAAGGCGCAGCCTACGTGATTGAGGATGGAACGCCGGCCTTCATGACGAAGCGCCTCGGGCAGGGAATCGAAGCGCGATTCGGCGACAAAACGCCCCAGGATTTGCGTGGCCGATAATGCTTCACCCATGTGGCGCGTCCTTCGATCTATTCAGCGATTTCACGCGCCATGACACGTGCCGGCGCGCCATCCGATCCGGTGATCGCAAGCGCGCCAAAGATGAATTCCACACGTCTGCCAGCCAGCGGGCGCGGCCCGCGCAGATGCTCACAAATCAGCACGCCATCACGCAATAGGCGCTGATGCACGGGCCAGGTAAAGCCTTCGGCCGGGCGGCGATGCACGGGCAGATCAGGGGTTGGAAAATCACAGGCCAGAAGCTTCACCTGTTTCGCCACAATCCAATCCGCCGCTGCCAAGCTCAGGCACGGATGCGCATCATAGGCGGGTGTGTTGATGTGCGGCGAAGAACCCGTATCCAGCGCGAGAATATCACCCGGGCGCAGCAAGGGGCGCGCGGCTTCCAGATGTTCCGGTTCAATCAGGCTATTGGGCGGCAGATCGAAGCGCCAGACAACGCCTGGGCCATTCCAGCGTTCCAAAGGCACTTGTTCCATGCTTGGCCCATCGCTGAAGAAATGGCAGGGCGCATCCACATGCGTGCCGGTATGCACCACCATCTCGAAGCTCGTTACCGTCAGCGGATCGGCGGGCAGGCAGAATAGTTTCTTGACCTTGGGCGGGCCGAAGGTGGGCACACGCGGCATTGCCTCATCTATCGGGTGCGTCAGATCAAGCCATGGGCCGAGCGGTCTGGTTTGCGTCCGAGGTGGCAGCAGCATCCAACCGCGCCAGCCAAGCCCGCGTTCCTTTGCCTTGTCGCACATATCGCTTTCCTTCCCTTAGACCGCGCGGAGCCAACCGCCATCCACATCCATCAGCGTGCCTTGCACATAGCTGGCGCGATCACTGACCAGGAAGCTGACAACCTCGGCGATTTCCTCTGGCGTGGCAAAGCGTTTGATGCCGGCTTCCCGCGCGAGATCAGCCGCTGCTGCCGTATCATCCGCGCCCAATTCCTTGGCGCGGGTTTGGATGCGATGTGTCAGGCGATCCGTGTGGATATTGCCGGGATTGATGAGGTTGACGCGCACGCCATCGGCCACGCCGCGATCCGCAAGCGCTTTCGTGAAATTCATCAGCGCGGCATTGACCGAACCGCCAATGGTGAAATCCGCACTCGCCAAACGCCCGCCAATGCCACCGATATTCACAACAGCGCCCTTGGCCTTGCAGAGATGCGGCCAGGCTGCGCGTGCAAGCCGCACGGCGCCAAAGAGCTTCAGCGCGTATCCATCGGCCCAATCATCATCTGACAGCGTCAGGAAATCGCCGCGCTTGGTCGCACCCGCGCTATGTACCAGGATATCAAGCGCGCCGAAGTGCTGGATCGCTGCGTCCACCGCTGCTTTGGCGGCGGCATCGTTGCGGAGGTCACCCGGCACCACCACGCAATCCGCGCCGCAATCCGATGCGACCTTCAGCATATCGGCCTCACTGCGCGCCAGCAGCACAAGCTTCGCGCCATCACGCGCAAGAGTGCGGGCGATCGCCGCGCCAATGCCTCGGCTGGCACCGCTCACCAGCGCAATCTTGCCAAAAAGCGGCGCGCTCATTCCGCGGTAATCCCGGCGTCGCGGATGACTTGGCCGTAGCGCGCGACATCATTGGCGATCAGCGTTCCGAAACTTTGCGCCGTTCCGCCGACAACCTCCGCCCCGGAATCGAGCAGCTTCTGGCGCATCTCCGGCGCGGTGATGATGCCGCCAATCACGGTGTTCAGGCGCTGCGCGGCGGCTGGCGGCATGCCACGCGGGCCGACAATGCCGTACCATTCGGCGATTTGATAACCGGGGATGGCGGCTTCCGCGATGGTGGGCGCTTCCGGCAGGAAGGGCAGGCGCTGCGCGGCAGTCACACCCAGCGCGCGTATCCGCCCGCCGCGCACATGTGGCAAAGCGGATGTCGCATTGGCGAACATGATCGGCACATTGCCGGCCATGAGGTCAGTCAGCGCCGGCCCGCCGCCGCGATAGGGCACATGGGTCATTGTCAGACCGGTCGCAAGGCGAAACATCTCCCCGCTGATATGCGTGGACGTCCCGGTGCCCGATGATGCGAAGGCAAGCGGGTTGGTGCGCCCCCAGGTAATCAGTTCCTGCACCGTACGCGGTGGCAGGTTGTTGTTGATGGACAGGATATTATGGACATTCGCTACGTGGATCACCGGCGTAATGTCGCGTACCGCATCAAAGGGATGGTTCTTCACCAGATGCGCATTTGCGGCATGGGTGCTGATGATGAAGCCGAAGGCATGGCCATCCGCATCGGCGCGGACAATGGCTTCCGTGCCGATCAGCCCGGCGGCGCCGGCGCGGTTTTCGATAATCACGTTTTGGCCAAGCGCTTCCTGCAAGGCCGGTGCGATCATGCGGGCCAAAATATCCGTAGTGCCGGCAGGCGGCCAGGGCACGATGAAGCGGATCGGGCGTGTTGCCGCCCAAGTGCCTTGCGCGTGCAGGATGCTTGGCGTGGCAATCAGTGCGCCGCTGGCGGCGATAAATGAACGTCTTTTCATGCTGATTCCACCCCTTTCTTGACCTCATGGTGGCCGGGTGCGTCGCATCTGTCCAGCATGGGCACCGCTTTCCCTGGCGCGCTAGCGGCGCAATACTCAGTATCGGAAAATGGAAGGGACGAAACGGCATGGCTAAGGGTGGCGGTTTGCTCTGCGTGATGAATGACATCGCGCCAGCTTGTGATCGGCGTGATTACGAAGCCTGGTATCAGCAGGATCATGTGCCGGATCGGCTTGCCATTCCGGGCTTTCAACATGCCAGGCGCTATCGCCGGCTGAATGGGCCACGTGCGGAGTTCTTCACCTTTTATGAAACCGCATCCCCGCAGGTTTTATGTTCTGCCCCTTACCTGAAGCGGCTTGCGGAACCAACAGAATGGACCGCGCGCATCATGGCGTATTTCCGTACCATGTCGCGCAGTATTTGCCGCGTGGTCCTTGATGAGGGGCAGGCAGGCGCCGGCGGTCTGCTTGCACTGATCGCGCAGAATGGCCCACCAACCACGGCGCTTGAAGCGCAATTGCAAGAGCTATTGGCAGCGCCTGGTGTGACGCGCGTGCGGTTGTGGGGCGCTGATCCCTCGGTCACTTTGCCAAGTCCGGAAGAAAAGCTCCGCCCCGGCGGCGATGCATCCTTCGCCACCATCATGGTGGTGGAAGGCAGCAATGCCGACATGATTCAGGCGGCGCTGGCCACACAAGGCTTTACAGCGGTGCCGACAATCTACAGCCTTATCTATGCCTCGCCGTCATTGAAGGAATCACAAGCATGACCACGCGCGCCCTTGCGGAATTCACTGCCTCCATCACACCGGATGCACTGCCGGCGGAAGTACGGCGCCAGGCGGTACGGCTGGTGCTGGATGCGCTCGGCTGCGCCATGGCGGCCTGGACGGAAGATGCGGAAAAATCCCGCATCGCGCGTGATATCGCCGCACTTTATCCCGGCGCACCCGGCGCGCATGTCATGGGCACCAAGGGCGCTGCGGTGCAGCCTGCTTTCGCTGCACTCGCCAACGGCATTCTGATCAATGCCGCTGATAATGATGACACGCACAAGCGCGCCTTGTTGCATGTGGGCTCCGTCATGGTGCCAACCGCGCTTGCCTTGGCCGAAGCACGCGGGCTTTCCGGCCGTGCCATGCTGGCGGCTTTGGTGGCGGGTTATGAGGTCGCCGTGCGTGTCGGCATGGCAGTGATGCCAACGCATTACCGTTTCTGGCATTCCACCGCGACCAATGGGACCTTCGGCGCCGCCGCCGGTGCGGCCCATGCCATGGGCCTTGATGCAGATGGCGTGCAACGCGCGCTGGGCCTGGCCGGCACGCAAGCAGCCGGGCTGAATACGTTTTTCGAATCCGGCGACATGACGAAATCCATCCACCCCGGCAAGGCCGCGTTGAATGGGATTCTGTCGGCGCAAATGGCCGCCCTTGGTGCCACCAGCCCGCCCGGCATTCTGGAACACCCGAAGGGCTATCTGGCAGCGTTTTCGCTGGAACCGAAAGCGGCAGCACTGACCGCAGGGCTTGGGACAGAATGGGAGATTCTACAAAACGGCTTCAAATATTTCCCTTCGATCCTGGCGAGCCATTCGCCGATTCAGGCGACCCTTGCCATTGTGGCCAAGCACAAGCCGGACCCGAAGCGGATCATCTCCATCACCAATGAAACCTATGACACGGTGAAATCACATTTCTCCAATAAGGATGTCACCACGCTGATGGGTGCGCGGGTTTCGGTGCCCTATTGCATCGCCGCTGCGGCAGTGGATGGTGAATTGACTCAGCGCCAATTCGCCGTTGGGCGCGTGCATGACCCACTGATCCGCCAGGTGCTGGCGCGGACGGAAGTGGTGCCGGATGCGGCGTTGAATAAACTCTACCCCGCGAAATTCCCCGCTCGCGTCACCATCACTTTGGATGACGGCACGAAGCTGACGGAAACCGTGCTGCTGCCGAAGGGCGATCCTGGCGCGCCGCTTTCGGATGCGGAGTTGGAAGCGAAGTATCGTGACAATGCCGAACCGCTTTTGGGCAAGGCGGGGACGACAGCACTCCGGGACGCGATCTGGCGCCTGGATGATGCGCCGGATGTGGCTGAACTGGTGCGCTGTATGCGCCCCAGCTAAATTCTACGTATAGCGCCCCAAAATATCGCGCATGGCCGGCGCCAGATCGGGCCTGGCTAGCGCGAAGGCTACCTGAGCTTCCAGAAAGCCGGCCTTGTCGCCGCAATCAAAGCGGCGGCCTTCATACCGCAGGCCATGGAAGGGTTGCGTGCCGATCAGCTTCGCCATGCCATCGGTCAATTGCACTTCACCGCCCGCGCCTTTTTCCATGCGCGCCAAATGGCCAATCACTTCAGGCATCAGCACATAGCGACCAATGATGGTCAGGTTGGAAGGTGCCTTTTCAATCGGCGGCTTTTCAACCAGCCCCTTCACGGAAACCAGCCGCCCGTGATCTTCCGCCACATCCAAAACACCGTAGCGATTCACGCGGTCACGCGGCACTTCTTCAATCGCGACAACATTGCCGCCGGTTTCGCGATAGGCATCGGCCAGCTGCGCCGTGCAGGACACGTCGCATTGCATCAGATCATCGGGCAGCAGGATGGCAAAGGGATCATCGGCAATGAAGGCGCGCGCACACCAAATGGCATGGCCGAGGCCCATCGGCACTTGTTGGCGCACAGACATGATGGACCCGGGCGCGGGTGCATCAGCACGCAAAGCCGCCAGTTCCTTTTCCTTGCCGCGTTCGGCTAGCGTGCGTTCCAATTCATACGCAATGTCGAAATGCTCCACCAACATGGTCTTGCCACGCCCGGTGATCAGGCAGATTTGTTCAATGCCTGCCGCGCGCGCTTCTTCCACCGCGTACTGAATGAGTGGCTTGTCCACGATGGGCAGCATTTCCTTCGCCATGGTCTTGGTGGCGGGCAGGAAACGCGTGCCAAGCCCGGCAACGGGCAGTACGGCTTTCTTGAGTGGCTTCAACGGCACGGGAGGCTTCCCCTGAATTGATCTTCCATTATCTTATGCCGTGAAAGCCGGGCATGATTAAGGCGGGGGTGGTATTCAAAACACCGAAAAACGCTCTTCCAGGATGCGGCGCCGGGGCACGCCAAGAGCGGCCCAGCCCTGATGCGCGGCACGGATCATGGGGCCGGGGCCGCAGAGCAGGAAAACCCAACCTTCTTGCGCGGCGCGCGCCGCTTCGGCCTGGATCAATGCGGGCGTCATCATGCCGGCAAGGCCCGCCCAGCCAGGCGGCGGTTCTTGCAGCACATGGTGCAGATCAAGCCGCAAGCGCCCGGCAAGCGCGGCCAATTCCGCCGCCGCCATGATTTGCCCCTGATGCCGATTGCCATAAAGCAGGATGATGGGGCGGGTTTCGCTGCGCGCTGCGGCGTCCCGCAATAGGGAAAGCATGGGCGCCAGCCCAGCGCCGCCGGCGATCATGAAAATGCCAGGCTCCCGCCGACCTTCCAGGCACAGCGCGCCATGCGGGCCATCCACAAAAGCGCGCGCGCCAAGCGGCAGCGTGCCAATCTGGCGGGTGAAATCGCCCACTTCCTTGATCAGGAAGCGCAAGGCCTTTCCATCCGCGGGCGCCGAGGCGATGGAGAAAGGATGCTCGCGCGCCGAAAACGCTGAGCAATTCAGCCGCAACCAGGCGAATTGGCCGGCGCGATAGGAAAGCCTCGCATGGCCATCGGGTTCCAGCGTCAGCGACCACAGCCGGTCGCCCACGCGTTCCAGCCCCGCAATGCGCCAAGGGCGGTGCGCCAGGCGCCAGGGCCGCAGCAGATAAACCGCAACCAGGCTGCCCAGCGCCAAGGCCAGCAGGAACGCCCAATACGCCATCAGCGCCGGCGCCGCGGAATAGCGCCCGGCGAAGATGGCGTGATGCAACACGAACCCCGCCAGCAGCGCCGCGCCAAACCCATGGCCTATCCGCCAGACCTCCTACCGATAGGGCAAGTCATCGCGCCTGATGGCGGTGAGTGTCAGCACGCCAAGCAGCAACCAGGCCAAAGCTCCGGAAATGAGAGAGGCTGCATCCAAGCCCAGCACCAGCGCGCCGGAAGGGTCATCCGGGCGATCAAAAGCTGCGCCGCTTGGACTCAGATAAAACAGCGGGTGCAACAGCGCAGCGGTGGTGAGGACTTGCGCGAAAATCTGATGCCAGCGCAGGCTGCGATCCATCCCGATGCCGGCGCTGATCATGCGAAACCGGCCAGAGAGCAAAAATTCCAACAACAGCGCTGCGGTCGCCATCATGGCGATGGCGCTGGATGCCTCATCCAGCCAGGGCCGCGCGGGACCGATCAGCCACCAGCCAAGGGCGACCGGTAGCGCAACCAAGAAGCCATAGGCGGCAAGGATCACAAGGGCGGGCAGGGCGCATCACCTTTCAGCATGCGGGCAGCCTATCATCGCCCGCACCGCACGTCTTGGTTTTGACGCAAGCACGGATTGGGATTTGAATATCATTAAAGTCCAAAAGCAGAACACATGATCTCTTCACCGCTATTCAACCCCGCCGATTTCCGCATTGCCCCCGGCATTGCCCATCTTTGCGCCGCTGGAGAAACGCCGTTTCTGCGCCAGCATAATGCAGCCTTTGCCGCCTATGCTGAAGACAAATCCGATGGCCCTGCCGGGCGCCACCGTCAGGAAGCCATGATGGAAAACGCGCGAGCGCGGGCGGCGCGGCTGTTTCATGTGGCGCCCGCCGATATCGGCTTTGTGTCATCGGTGGCAGAGGGCGTTTCCATGGTGGTGGAAAGCCTGGATTGGCGCGAAGGCGATACGGTACTGGTGGACCCGGATGAATATCCATCTGTCGTCGCACCTCTCACGCTGCAACGCCAACCGAAAGTAACGCTGCGCTTCGCCAAGGCCGCTGATCCCGCGAGCTTCGCCGCCGCGATTGATGGCTTCACACGCATGATTGGCATCAGCGCGGTTTCTTTCCTGAATGCCGCGCGGCATGATTTGGTTGCGCTACGCGCTGCGGCGGATCGCGTGGGTGCGCTGTTGGTGGTGGATTTCACGCAAGGCGCGGGCTGGATGCCGATTCATGCCGAGGTTGCGGATTTTGCCTTCTCTGCCTGTTATAAATGGCTGCTGGGCTGTACCGGTGTTGCGCTGGCCTATTGGAATCCCGCGCGCCAGCCAGGCTGGGTGCCGAGTACGGCGGGGTGGCATTCCATCGCCTCCATGGGGCGGCCGGATTGGTCCGAAACACCCGCGCTGCTACCAGGCGGTGCGCGCTTCACGCGCGGCAATCCATCACATCTTGGGCTTTATGTTTTGGACTCGGCGCTGCGCTATCTGGAAACCCATGCGCCTGACACGATTGAAGCCCATGTGCAGCGCCTGACCGTGGGGCTGCTGGAACGTTTGCGCGATGCCGGCATTCCTTCCACCACACCGCCCGATCCGTGCTGGCATGGTGCGAGTGTTTGCGCAGAACACCGCAAGGCGGCCGCGATTGTGGAAGGCATGGCGCAGCGCGGTGTGCTCGCCTGGAATGGGCGCGGGCGTATTCGCATTTCCTTCCATGGCTATAATGGCAGTGAGGATATGGACCGCGCCGCCGAAGCCCTGATTGCCGAATGGCGCGTCGCGGGTGCAAACTAGAAAGAACGACTGAAGGAGGAAGCGCCGATGCGCATGAAGGCCGCGATTTTGTTCGAACAAGGGCGCCCGCGCCCCTATGCGGATACGCGCCCGCTGGTGGTTGAGGAAGTGGAACTTGATCCACCCGGCCCTGGCGAAATCCTGATAGAAGTCGCGGCAGCGGGGCTTTGCCATTCCGATCTTTCCACCATTGAAAATCAGCGCCCGCGCCCGCTGCCGATTGTGATCGGCCATGAAGGTGCAGGCATTGTGCGTGAATGCGGCGCGGGTATTTCGGACCTTAAGCCAGGTGATCACGTGATCACGGTATTCGCTTCATCCTGCGGGACGTGTCGTTATTGCGCGCGCGGTCGGCCCAATATCTGCCCGAGCGGCAATGCGGCACGCGCGGCGGGGTCGCTGGTGAGTGGTGCGAAGCGCATCAGGCGCCTGGATGGCAATTATGTGAATCACAATAGCGGCCTGTCACTGTTTGCGCAGTTCGCCGTGGTGGCGCGACGTTCGGCGGTGAAGATTGATAAGGACATCCCGCTGGATGACGCAGCGATTTTCGGCTGCGCGGTGATGACCGGCGCCGGCGCCGTGATCAATACCGCACGCCTGCAGCCTGGTGAGAATGTCGCGGTGGTGGGCCTGGGTGGCGTTGGTATGAATGCGCTCTTTGCCGCCGTGGCATCGGGTGCTGATCGCATCATCGCCGTTGATACCAACCCGAAGAAGCTGGAACAGGCCAAGGAATGGGGTGCTACTGATGTCTTCCTCGCCGGGAATGATGATTGCGCGGCGGCGGTGCGTGATGCGACTGATGGCGGGGTGGATACGGTGATTGAAACCGCCGGCACCATCCCGGCCATGCAGCTTGCCATCGCCATCACCGCGCGTGGCGGCAGCACCATCAGCGCTGGTCTGCCGAATGTGAATGCTTCGGTGTCTTACCTGCATGCGAATTTGGTGTCGGAAGAAAAGAGCATTCGCGGGTCCTATATGGGATCCTGCGTAGCGGAACGCGATATTCCGCGCCTGCTCTCGCTCTATCGGCGCGGCAAGATGCCGGTGAATAAGCTGAAAAGCGGCGTGGTGAAGCTGGAAGAAATCAATGAAGGTTTTGACCGGCTATCCGATGGCACTGTGCTGCGGCAGATGCTGAAGCCGAACGGCTGAAAGTTTCAGATATTCCCATCCTTGGCGGGCAGGCGGCTGAAAATCGCGGCTCGCCAGGAAATCGGCAGGCTGCCCGCAAAGCGCGCCAGCATATAGGTCGGCCAGGGATAGGCGATGCGCGTCTTGCCGCGCGCCAGCCCCACCAGTGTGCGCCGGGCGGCTTCATCCGCATCCATCAAAAACGGCATGGGGAAATTGTTACGATCCGTCAATGGTGTGCGGACATAGCCGGGGCAGATCGCATGCATGCGAATGCCGCGCTGGCGTTCCGTTGCATCCAGCGCTTCGGCCCAGCGCTGTACGGCGGATTTGCTGGCGCAATAGGTGGGCGCACCCGGCGCAGCCACGAAAGCGGCGACGGATGCCACCACGGCGATGCGCCCGCGCAACCCATCGGCGCCCGGGGATTGCGTGGCCATGACCTCCAGCGCCGGCAGCGCCGTGTTCAGGACGCCGGTGACATTGGTTTCGAAAATCCGCCTGGTTTGGGCGGTGGGTTCCGTAGTACCGCCCGTGCCGGCGGAAATGCCGGCATTGGCGATCACCAGATCAAGTCGGCCGGCGCCCGTGATCCAGCCTGCCATGGCCGCTGCGTCGCAGACATCGAGTACGCAGGGCCGCACCTCTGCCCCCTTGGCGCGGCAGGCAGTGGTGGCTTCTTCCAGCCTTGTGGCATCGCGGCCGGAAAGATGCAGCACCACGCCAGGCGCGGCGCAGGCTTCCGCCAGGGCGCGGCCCAGGCCGGATGAGGCACCGGTAATCAGCACATTTTGCCAAAGCGCTTGCATAACATCTCCTCTGGGGCAAAAACCGCGCATGGCCAAGCTTGCATCCATGACCGGTTTCGCCCGTGCCGATGGCACCCTGCCCGATGGCGCTTCCTTCCTGTGGGAAGTGCGCAGCGTCAATGGGCGGGGGCTCGATTTGCGGCTGAGGCTGCCCAATGGGCTGGATGCGCTGGAACCTGTGCTGCGCGATGCAGCGGGGAAGGTGTTCAAGCGCGGCAATATCTCTGCCACCTTGAATATCAAGCGAGAGGAAAAGGCAGGGCCGCGCCTGACGCCCGACCCTGCCGCCTTGGATCAGGCGCTGCGTCTGGCGCTGGATTTGGCCGCGCGTATTCCTGGCGCTCCACCGCCGCGTGCCGAGTCGCTGCTAACGCTGCCCGGCGTGCTGCGGGCTGAAACCACGGAACTGGACGAAGCTGCGGAAGAAGCGCGCCGTGACGCCATCAGCAAGGCTTTTGCGACCGCCCTGCAAGCCTTGGCGAAGTCCCGCGCCGCCGAAGGTGCACGCTTGGCGGAAATCCTCACCGTGCTGATTGATGAAATCGCTGCTCTTGTGACGCTGGCGCGCGATGCCGCTGCTGATCAGCCCGCCCAGCAAAAGGCACGTTTGCTGGAAAGCTTGGCCGCGCTGCTGGAAGGTGAGCGCCGCGTGCCGGAAGAACGCTTGGCGGCCGAAGTTGCGCTACTCGCCGCCAAATCAGATGTGCGGGAGGAGATTGACCGGCTGAACGCCCATATCGCCGAAGCGCGTGCGCTGCTGGCTTCCGGTAACGCGGTGGGCCGGCGGTTGGAGTTTCTGACGCAAGAATTCGTACGCGAAGCCAATACGCTCTGCAGCAAATCCGCGAGTGTGGCGCTGACGCGGCTTGGGCTTGATTTGAAGGCCGCCATTGAACGCCTGCGCGAACAGGCAGCGAATGTGGAGTAACCGCCCATGAAGCGTCGCGGCCTTTGCCTGGTGATTGCGGCACCCCCTGGCGCGGGCAAGACCAGCATCTCCCGTGCGCTATTGGACAGCGAGGATGATCTCACGCTTTCCGTCAGCGTCACCACACGCGCCATGCGCCCGGGTGAACAGGATGGCATGCATTATCATTTCCGCGACATGGCGGAATATCAGGCCATGATTGCGCGGGGCGATTTGCTGGAACACGCGATGTTTCTGGGCCGCGGATATGGCACGCCGCGCGCCCCAGTAGAAGCGGCGCTGGCCGAAGGTCGAGACGTACTGTTCGATATTGAATGGCAGGGCCATCGGCAATTGAAGGCCAGCATGCCGGCTGATGTCACCAGCATTTTCCTGCTGCCGCCCAGTATGGCGGAACTCGAGAATCGGCTGCGCAAGCGCGGCCAGGATAGTGATGCGGAAATCATCAGGCGCATGGCCGCCGGACGGGAAGAAATCACCCATTGGGATGAATTCGACCATGTGCTGATCAATCAGGATTTTGACACCACTGTGGCGACAGCCCGTGCCATTTTGCATGCCGCGCGCAGCACGCGCGCGCGTCAGCCAGGCATGGCGGGTTTCATCAAGGGCTTGCTTGGCGCGTGACTATTGTTCTTGGCATTGTCCTGCCGGTCTTTGCCATTATTGCGCTGGGCTACGGCGCTTCACGTTGGCGCTTTGTGGATGATGGCGGCTTTCGCGGGCTGAATTTCTTTACCTTCTCCATTGCCTCACCCTGTTTGTTGTTCAATGGCGGCACGTCAGGTCATGAAGGCGGTGGCCCGGCGGCTTTCGCCTTCTTCATCGCCTCCATGCTGATTTATGGCATTGCGCTTTGGTTGGGGCGCGCCAGGTTGCGGCAGGGCATTGGTGCGGCGGGCTTGTTCGCGCTGAATGCCAGCTTCGGCAACACCGTCATGCTCGGTATTCCGTTGATCATAGCGGCATTCGGTCAGGCTGGGCTTACCATCTTGCTGGCCATTCTGGCGCTGCATTCCATGGTATTGCTGAGTGTCGCAACCGTAGTGGCGGAGATCGGGCTGCATAGCCAGGCGCCGCTGTCGCGCGTGTTGCGCGCCACCTTGCTGGGTGTGCTGCGCCATCCGATTGTGATGGCGGTCTTCCTTGCCTTCGTTTGGCAAGCGCTTGGCCTGCCCGTGCCGGCGCCGGCACGGCGCGTTTTGGAATTACTCGGTGCGGCAGGGCCGCCGCTTGCGCTGTTTTGCCTGGGCGGATCGCTTGCGGGATTTTCCTTGGCTGGCGCGCGGGCGGAGGTTGGCTTTGCGAGCTTCCTGAAACTCGCGCTCATGCCTGCGCTCGCCTGGGGCGCTTGTTGGGCCTTGGGGCTTTCGCCCCTGGAAACGGCGGTGGCGGTGGTGACATCAGCGCTGCCCACTGGTGCCAATGCCTTTCTGTTGGCGCGGCGCTATGAAACCGGCGTGGGTGCTTCTGGTGCGACGGTGCTGCTTTCCACGCTGATTTCGATAGCAACACTTTCGGCGTTGCTCGCTTACTTTAAAGCCTGATCATTCAGCGGCGGTGAGTGCCGCGCGGCGGCGACGCGCCAGGCGCCATTCCTGCCCAATCGCCATGATGGCGGTCAGCAGCATGAAGCCGGCGGTGGTGATGAAGATCAGCCGTGGTTCGCCCGCTTCCAGCAGCCAGCCGAAAAGCGGTGGCCCCACCATGCCGCCGATATTGAAGCCGGTGGATACAATGCCAAACACCGCGCCCGCTTGCCCGGGTGGCGCTGCCGCGCGCACCAACATATCGCGCGATGGCATGATCATACCGGTCAGCAAGCCGGAAAGGATCATGGCAAGCACCAGTGCAAAGCCCTGGAACGTGCCATTGCCGATCAATAGCATTATGCTGGCGGCGGCGATGAAGCCAAACGTCGCGACCAAGCCGTGGCGCTTGGTCCAATCCGCGATGTAGCCGCCAGCCAAAACGCCAATCGCACTCGCGAACAGATAGCCGGTCAAAGCCCCATTCGCGAGTTCCAGGGTCATGCCTTGCGCCACCCAGGCGGCAACCGAGAAACTGTGAATGCCGCCATTGGCCAGTGCCAGCATGATGAAGAACACCATCATTGCCATCACGGCCGGGGTCAGCACACGGCGCACGCCGCCCGTTTCGGATGCGCGCTGCGCGGTCGCCGCCGGGCGGGGTTTGGCCGCATCGCGCCGTGCGGCGAATATCAGCGGTATCGCAACCAGCGGGCCAACCAGGCCGCCAGCAATCATCGCGGAGGACATGCCACCCAGCGCAGCAACACCCAGCATGAAGGCGGGCGCAATAGCGCCACCCAAAAAGCCGCAGGCCGTATGCAAGGAAAAGGCGCGGCCCACGCGGCCTTCACTGATATCCGAACCCAGCACGGCGTAATCAGCCGGGTGATAGACGCTATTGGCAAGCCCGGCCATGGCGGCGGCCACCAATAGCATCGGCCAGCTTGGAAACAGCCCAAGCAGAATGAAGGCGGAACCCCCAAACATCAGCGCCGCTGCCAGCATTTTGCGCGGGCCAATACGGTCCACCACAAAACCCATCGGCGCCTGGGTAAAGGCCGA
>Ga0194130_10000522_pt1 | contig 71626 bp, 81 predicted proteins | sample TA2KigsurfametaG_FD_160084 | JGI IMG/M metagenome (GOLD analysis project Ga0194130, IMG submission 160084) | Freshwater microbial communities from Lake Tanganyika, Tanzania - TA2015050 Kigoma 12 surface | ecosystem: Environmental > Aquatic > Freshwater > Lake | place: Tanzania: Lake Tanganyika...
TATGTGGAACCCAACCGATTCGAACGGTTACCTTCGGTTCTTCAGACCGACGTGACACACCTGCTTACAACAGGGTTCCTTATTTAATTTCAAATGCTGCTTTCATAGGACGTTTTGTTTTAATAGCATCTTCTGGGTTTCCAATAACAACACCATCTTTAATTGTAAACGCATGTCCTCTAACTAATACAAAGAAAGTTCCTTTTGGGTTTTTCTTTACAAATGTACCGACAGTCATTTGTCTTTTAACTGTTTCACCTTTTACTTTCACATCATATGAAAGTGAATATGGACTACTACCTTTAGAACCAATAGGAATAATTTTTTTATTATTAACTTTGATTACACCTTCAGATAATTTACTCATCTTAGATGCCGTAAAGTAGGTTCCCTTTCTTGGTTGTCTTTTAAACTCCTCGGCAACATACTTATGAGCATAATCATAAGACACATCAAACGCAGAAGCAAAAGCCCTAACAACACAATCATTTGTTTCTCTTCTTGCGATTAAAGAATCACTATAACCTTTAATCGCACTTCCTGTAGATTCGTATGGTAATTGGTTTTTCATAATACAAAGATACAAAAAGTTTTTTAATTGGCAAAATTAAAAATTAGCGCGTCCCCAAGAACTCGAATCCTGACCGATGGGTTTGGAATCCATCATGCTAACCATTACACCAGAGACGCAGTAGTGCCCGACCTAGCTCGGAACCGACATCGGATTGTACCCCCACAGAGATTCAAATTCCGATCTTTCCCTTAGAAGGGGAACGTCCTGTTCAGTTGGACGATGGGGGCAAATAAAAGATGATGAATAACTTTATCAGGAATCCCGTCCTACGACTTCACACACCATTAGAGAGTTACTAAGTGTGTACCCTTGCGACACGTCTCTCCACGTCTGTCATTCTACGCTTTGTATCATCTTTTGTACCTTCGGCGAGATTCAAACTCACATCTTATTATCCGTAGTCATAGGTTCTATTCTGTTGAACTATGAAGGTATAAATAGTTCTAATCAACCACTCGCATCCCACCTCAGGGAATAAAGGGAATACAACCCCATACTTTGATCCTAAGCCTTGTCCGTTGTGAACTATTTGTGTGTATGATGGGGGTCGAACCCATGACCTCTTGAACCACAATCAAGCACTCTGCCAACTGAGCTACATACACCATGTAAGTACCGATAAAGGGTATCGAACCCAATGACATCCAAGATATGAGCCCGGATCGGAAACCTTTCCTATCGGCAGGTTGCGGAAAACATTGGAATCGAACCAAATACCCGAAGGTACATCTCGCTTAGCAGGCGGACCCTATCGCCATCAAGGTTTATCTTCCGTAGTGTTCACGACGGGTTACGATCCCATTACCTCCGACGTATCAGATCGGCGCTCTACCAATTGAGCTACGTGAACTTATATATTTTGTTGTGGAAGTGGTAGGAGTCGAACCTACACGCCTTTCGGACTTGATTTACAGTCAAGCGAGCCAACCAAATGCTCAACACTTCCTTATTTCTACAAAGATAATACTTTTTTTTAATTACCAAAATTTTTGTGTCCCCGGTTGGATTCGAACCAACGGTCTTCCCGTTAAAAGCGGGAGGCTTGAACCAGACTCAGCTACGAGGACTTTTGTTTGTCATACTTGTCACTTTCCATAACACTTGTTTTTATTTGTTTATTTTATTTAGTCTAAGTGACAGGGATCGAACCTGCGGCCTGATGATCCCAAACCACCCGCTCTACCATCTGAGCTACACCTAGTTATTTTTCAGAGGAAGAGTGAGGTGTCGATCCCCATACCTTTCAGTACCTGCCGTTTTCAAGACGGAGTCACAAGCCGTTGTGATTACCCTTCCATTGTTGTTCCCCAGGGACTCGAACCCCAATTCCACGGACCAAAACCGCGTGTCCTGCCATTAGACGAGGGAACATTAATGAAGCCAATATGTCAAAGAACTTTTTCTTTTTGTTTGAGGTACCTATCAGGTTCGAACTGATGACTCTGGGTTACAAAGCCGGGATATTACCAAACTATACTAAGGAACCAAATTTTTGGGTATAAAAAAACCCGAACTTTTTTGGGTTCGGGTCTTATATTCCTTTTTATGTTTTTTGTTAATCTTTATCAACTCATAAATGAAAATGCCCTAATACCCGACTTAAGCGTACGATACACGTTAAACGACCACTGAATGCTCGGGTTACAAATGTTCATATGTCTATTAGTTGTTTTCATCTTGGTTATAAATATATTAGTTTTCCTAAAAGTTTTAATTCCTGTACAAATTTAGGAATTTATTTTTAATTGACAAGTGTTTTTGTCATTTATTTTTAAATATTCTTCTTGTTCTTCTTCTAATCTACGTAAAAATACGTAGTACTCTTCAGAGTTTAAAAACTCGTTGTGTATTAATTCAAATATTTCTTCCATAATTTTTAATGTGGTGATCCCGAATGGATTCGAACCATTAACCTACTGCTTAGAAGGCAGTTGCTCTATCCAGCTGAGCTACGGGACCATATTGTTTATATTTTTTTTACTTCGTATAAATGTCCTGAATCAGAGTTTGTTTGAAAAATCTCTTTCATTTTTTCAGCCTCTTCTTCTGTGTCAAATTCCCATACTTCAGTGTCACTATTTAAAAGTATTACAGGTAATCTTTTTGCTGAAAGATTGTTTTGTGTCTTAACGTGTTTAATTATTACATACATATGACAAATATAATAAATAAAAATCCCCCAATCAATAAAGAAAGGAGGATTAATTTTTTTTTTGATTTTTATTATCTACCTATGATTAAATCATCAAAGTTAATATCGTTACCTCCTTTAATCTTTCCCTCAAGTTCATCATACATGTAAGATTTAACTACAGCCGTTACTGATTGCTCTGCTTGAGCGATTTTTGTTTCCATCCAATCTTCAAGTTCTTCACCATCCTCCATTAATTCCCACATCTTATAACAAAGTGTAGCCATGGTAAAAAGTTGCTGTTTTGCCATATATGAACCATCATGATCGTTTTCTTTAAGAATCTTAACCATTCGTTCTAATTGTTTTTCTGTAATTATAACTTTTTTCATTAGTAAGTAAATTTAGTACATCTTTTTGTTTTACATGCTTGTATAGCTTTAGAATTACAATATCTCATATCTTTATTAGGTCCTGGCATACAATCTAAGTAATCAGGACATTCTATTATATATTCATAACCCTTTGTTGATTGTTTGTTTGTTCTAATATACCACGCACATCCCTCAACAAAACCGTCTTTTTCTAAATTTGAATAGTCAGTTTCGTCCATATCACCTTTTTGTCCAAACCCAACACACTTATCGAATCCATTATAATCAGGAACGGGAATTAATATATGATCATGAACGCATTTTTTTAATGTATCACAATCAATATCATCTATTATTTTTTTAGGATCATCATAATTAAAATCATTTTCTTGATTCTTATCATAATCATCGCATTGACATTGTGGTAAATCAATACAACCTTCTTCTTCTAAAGCCTTTATTGTATTGTAACCAACTTTACCATCAACGGTTAATCCATTATTTTTTTGGAATTCTTTAACTGCATCTCTTGTATGTTCTCTAAATTTTCCGTCACAGTTATTTTTATTTTTTGCACAACCGGTGTTCATTGCTCCATTCTCATACTTCATATTATAACCACATTTAGATAATGCGTGTTGTATTTCTTTAACAACATCTCCATTTGATCCATAAGCCGCCATTTTTCTTTTACAAATAATGTCACACAACTCATCACCTTCTTGTATTATACCAAATTCATAACTTTCATTAAGGTGTTGAGTTTTTGTTGCGTAGGTGTGCATACCTATGATACGTCTTCTTTCTTCTTCTGTTATTAAAAAACTCTTATTCATATTATGCCGCTTTTACTGTTTCCAAGAAACCTTCATTTATTCCTTTCAATTGTGCAATTGCCTGAGAATATGCTTCCATACCTTTTTCTAAATTTTGTAATCTATTTTCTAAATCACCTCCACGTCTTGTTGTCCCTAGTTTTTCTACTCTTTTTTCAATTTTTTCTTTATTAGCTTCGTCAAATAAAACGGCTAAATCGTTTTCCATTTCAGTTAATTCATTTTGCATTGTTGTCGCTCTACTTCTAACTCTAGCGTAAGCCGCCTCAAGATTTGCGTTTAATTGTGTTCCACCAGCAAATGTTGATCCAATGTTTTGTCCAAAAGTTTTAAATCTACTGAAAAAACCTGCAGTATTAGCCTTTAATCTATCCCACCATCCTTCATTGATTAAATCAACTTTTTGTTTACTTTCTTGAATAAATCTTTTTTCTGCGATTCTATTCAATTCTTGCATTTGTCTAATTTTTGTGTAACTTTTCATATTTTATAGTTATTTATTTTTTATTACCACGTTCTACATGCCCAATATCTTGGTTTCCATCTTGGTCCAGGATTATCGCAATTATGTCTTGCTCTAAATGATTTTCTTCTTGCTGGATTATTTTTTTTGATTGTCATTCTTTTTCCTTTTGCTGACTTACCACCAAAACCAAAGTTTACTTTAACAACCTTACCTTTGTCGTTTTTAACATATACTTTAAACTTCTTTATGTCTCCTTGCATTATTTTACCAAGTTGGACTTTTCTACCCTGATACTCAGCCTCATTTAAAAAACTCACGTTCTCAACAGAACCATACATGTCTTCATAAATGATGTTAGATGTTTTAAGTTCTTCAGAAATAACCTTTCTTATGATTTCATTAATATTCATAATAATAAATATCATATAAATAAAAAAAGGTGAGATCTCTCTCACCTTATTTTGGGTCGTCCACGGATTGTGAACCAACTGCCACCACTTTGTTTTAAAGATTAACAAAGAAACTACCCCTCTAATTTAGATTTTGCAACCACCACATCTGCCATTGAAACTTCTTTAGCTAAACCAATAACCATACATTCTTTTAACATATTAGACGGTATATGGATTAAAAAATCTTTTCCGTTGAACGTCGATAGGTTTTCTCCCATTTCAATTGATACGTGTATCATCTTCAAAAATAATTTGAATTGTACCTCATCCATGAAAGTTTCATTAAGTAATTCCCCATATTTAGGATGAACAATCGTTACGTGTTTTAGTGTCGCCATATCTTTTATTTATACAAATGTAATACTTTTTTTTTTAATTATCCAATTTCTTTGTATTCAATTTTTGAAATTACTACATTCATTTCATGATTATCAATTCCAAAATATTTTAGTTCTTGTATTACAGTACCTAAGATACCCTTTCTATAGTAATTATTGTATCTTCTTGCATATCTTTGACAATACCTATTACTTCCATACCACCCTTGTGATTTCATATCAACAATAACATCAATTTCATAAACATACTGTTCTTTGTTGTCAGACCAAACGGTTCTTCTATGTTTATATTTTCTAATAGATTTAATATTAACAACAGCATTATTTAAATCCATATCAAAATAATATCCATTATTTTGATAAAATTTGATTTGCATATTTTTAGTTAGTTTTTTAATAGACTTAATGTCTTTATCTAGAATTACTTTTCCTGTTTTGCTATCGTTTTTCATATAACAAAGATATATAAAAAAAATTAAAGCACAAAAAAAATGGATACAAATTGTTCTTGCATCCATCAATTTTTTTTCTTATAAGATAAACCTAAAAAAGAACGCTGAGATTACACGTTTTATTGAGAACCTTTAGAGTCATTATTTATTCTACTCTTATCCACTTCTTTTTGAGAAGTATTTCTCAGTGACGATTATTTAGGTGAATCACTCCTTGAGGTTTGAATTACTCTCATCTTACTTGACTCTTTTCGAGGATGCCTCCCCAACTAATCCTTGCGGGACTAAAGGTTTTTCAGATAATTACACTCAGACTTGGGATCCTTGTGTGCAATGAACGGCTCATTACTATGTAGTCACCTTTCATTCAAACCTGACGGACACTTTTCCTTTTTAGTTTTAAAATGTTACCTTTTTAACATAAAAGTTTTTGTGTCGTGGATTGTCGAAGTAGTGGTCCGCCAACCGAGCCAACCCATCTTTTGAACGAGTCGATACTCAACTACTCCGTGAAATGTCCCCATTTCCATACTTCAAGATTACTTCAAAACAATTCCTTTGGTAAGGAATCATTAGGGTTAGTAACAGCACCACCTGTACACGAACATACCTTTCGGTTTTAAGTACCCTATCGTAATGGAACTCGCAATAATAAAATTGGATAATCTTATGTTTTGCAAAGTTTCCTACGGGTTATTTCTATTGGTGTTCCCACCTCAAACTGACAACCCACATTGCCAGTTCGTCGAACCACTTTCCCTACAGCGTTGCCCTCGGTACTAAAGGTTAAACGGTATCCCGCTTGTGTACTCGACCTCAGTCTCCTAAGGCGCAAATCAGTTACACTTCTGATTCACTTTATCCCACTTTCGTGGTTTATTTAACGACCATACACGGCCAACAACCTATTCAATTTCACACTTAAAGAAAGGGAGGTGTTAATTCGATTTTTTTAATTGTGTTAACCTTTCGGTTTATTTCACTTTTCAAAGAACGTTTTCTTTCTGACTTGACAACGAGTATCTTTCATTACCTTTAGTTTCAAATCTTTTACAAAGTTAAGTCTTTTTTTTCAATCAGACAAGTACTTTGTGAACTTTTTTTTAAACTTTTTCTACGTACACTTTTTTAGTCCCGTATTTAACAGCCATGATATGAGCAAACTCTAAATTTGGCGTAACCACTTCTTGTTGTTTGTCATTTACATAGACGTAAATCTCATTTTCTTTAATTGTTTCTTCTGACATTTTAAAAAACTTTTTATTATTATTAATGACTTTCGATAATCTTAATACTATTAATTTGTTTTGTCAAATGTTTAAAGAAAAAAAATGAATTTTTTACGGAAGTATATATAAATATACCGTTAATTACCAAAAATCACATTTTTTAATTTTTTTTTGAATATTTATCAATATGAAATTATTAATTAACGATAACCTATTTAAATGTAAAGTTTGTAATACCTCAGAATCAATTATGAGGGGTATGATGAAAAGAAAATTTGATGGGTTCGATTGTATGGTTTTTTTAATGCCAGAAAAAAAAGAACAACAGTTTTGGATGTACGATTGTTTAATACCTTTAGATATTGTTATGGTTAATGATAATGTTATTGAAAGTATTAATTCTAATTGCCCACCATGTAAAGATTCGTCGTCTTGTGAATATTATAATGGTTTTGGGAATGTTATTTTAGAATTTGAGGGTGATACTTGTAATAGTTTAGGTATTAAAGTCGGTGATTCAATAAAGTTGTCGATGTATTAATTATTTCCAATTAAATCGTTTAATATATCAACAAACCTATCTTTCATTTCTTTAACCAAATCGGTGTATGTTCTTCCTGGTTTTTCATTTATAATTTTATCTATGTCAACCCCCTCTCTTTTAATTTGGTTTGTTGCCGTTGTAATTTGTTTTTCAGATAAACTTCTAAATCTTAATAATTTTTGTTTAATATCTATTACAAATTTATTATTTCCATCATAATATGCTATTGGCAGTGTCTCTTTTGGTAAATCTTTTGTGTAAGGTCTTTCATATCCACTATATAAAAAGTTAATTCCTGAAATATTTGTGATACATTTATGTCCTCCTGAATTTGCCTCTAAAAAGTCATAACCATTTATTGTTTGTTTTTCTGCATTGTATGACGGCATTTTTCCATATAATGCCATCATGTCTCTTGATGTGAATCCTACCGATTCAGGTGTTGCCTCTCTTTCTGCTATTTTTTTAATTATTTTAAAATTAAGTATTTGTTTTTCAAGTTCCGGTTTAAAATCCAATAATACTTGATCTTTAATTTCACCTAAATTTATTCCTTTTAACGCCCTTTCTTCTTTGAATGGGTTACAAGACGCCTGCACCATACCAACTTGTCCTCCAAGTCCTGTTACTAAAAAGTCTGCTTCAGGATGAAGTTTAAATGGTACATACCTATCATAAGATCCTGCTTTCATACTACCAAGTCCAAATTGTGATATTACATTATCAGTTTTTTGTATTGCCCCCTCTTTTGTTCTATCTTCTAAAAACTTTTCTTGGTTTTTAGTCATTGTTTCAATATCTGGGTAATTATAATCTTTTGCTAATTTTTTAATGTTATTCAGTATACTTAATAATGATGGTTTTGAATCCATCACCAAAGTTTCCATAAATTTAGGTTTATTTTTATAAGCTAATAAAAGTTTATTAACAACTAAACCCATCAACATTTTATTTTTTTGTAGTGAACTATCTTTATCAAATTTATATAAAAAGTTCATTATCATTTCAGGTGTTATTTTGTTTACTGCAAAGTTTGCCGAATCAACAGTAGATATTAACAATATATCATCTGACGAAAATATTTCTTTAGGAGAAATTACTTTTGATATTGTTTCGACGTTGGATCTTGCATGTCTAAAACTTGTTGCGGTATCATCCTCAACACCTGCTTGACTATCATGATGATCAGTGTGTATTACAAACATTGGTTTGCCGTGTGCAAAATCTACCAATACCGGCATCACATCACCCTCACCTTCAGGTTTCTTAATTGCAAACTCTTTTGTTCCGTATTGTATTATTTCACAATCAACAACTTTAATCCCGTTTTGTTCAAGATAGTGTTTCATTGCAATTGCAGTGGTTACACCATCTAAATCTTGGTGAAAGTATATTTTTGCCTTCTTATATCTTTTAGCTATCTGATTAATATCTCTAATCCCCGATTCTTTAATAAGTTGTTTTAATTGATTTTCAGTAATGATAATTTTCATAATATATAAATATTTATAAAAATAAAAAATCCAAGACTTAATCTTGGATTTCTTCTGAAACTGTTTTTAAGTTTTTAAAATATTCAATTCTTGTATTTGCTACTTCAGTATAATTTGGTGATAATTCGATACCTATCCATCTTCTACCTAAAATTTCAGCAGCAACTAAACTTGTTCCCGAACCAGCAAATGGATCTAAAACTACATCGTTTTTGTATGATAATATTTTAATCGCTTTGGTTGGGATGTCCATTGAGAACGTTGCCTTGGTGAGTGATTTAGTGTCTGCAAAGTAATTCCACTGACCAAATACAAGTTCCATAAACTCTTTCTTATCATTTTCATCATAAACCACTTTTTTCTTAATAGATCCATCTTCTTGTTGTATTTCTGTTGGTGTTCCTTTCCACTGTGGTTCTCCTTTTATTTTTTTGATGTGGTGTTTTTTATATGCCAAAATAACACATTCTTTTGGGTTATATATGTATGGACTTGAGGGTGACATCCAAGAACCCCATGCGGTTGTCTTACTTCTATGTGGTGATTGTTCTTCTAAATCAACAATACCAAAAAAACCAAAACCAATTTCTTTCATTAGTTGATACATCTCAGAAACAAAGAATATTCTACCACCTTTTTTTTGTCTATTAATCTCGTAAGGTATGTTAAGAGCAATTCTTCCGTCATCCTTCAAAACTCTATAAGTCTCACTCAACCATGATTTTGCAAACTCTACGTAGTCGTTGAACTCCATGTCATCCTCGTAAACATCATAATCCATCCCAACTCCATATGGTGGTGATGTAACAACCAAGTCTACAGATCCTTCAGGTAAGGTTTTCATCACCTCAACACAATCACCATTTATAATCTTTCCTGTTTCTATCATTTTTCTAATTTAATTTTATTATCTAATAAGTTTTGGTTTATCAATAACATATCGGGACTAACTTTTATCATAAGAGCCGTGTTACTTTTAGATCTTTTTGAGTGAAGGTTTTCGAAAGTATCAATTTTGGATGCAAATCTTGTTATTAAATTATAAGAACCTTCATTCATTTTTTCAATGTCAATTTTACTAAACTGATTAATATAATCTAAATAAAATACTGGACTTTTTCTAATTAATGTACTATTCTTAAAAGAAATCCAATCATAGTCATAATCATTATTATCATATTGAGTACTTATAGATTTTTTAAGGGCACTTTCTAAATACTCAACGTTTTTAAAGTCACACTGAAATTTAATTATGTAATTGTTATAATCTTCAGTAATAATAACATTAGTTATTCCCTCTTGTTCGGAAAGTGTTTTCTTAAAAAGAGATATTTTTTGTTTTATATCCGAAACCTTAGGTACTTTTTCACCATTTAAACTGTCTAAGGCTAATATTGACGATACTTTTGATTTACTTGAGCTTAGATTTATTGTATATTTAAAAGTTCCTGATCCATCGGAATTTAATTTTAAATCTTCAATTATTTCAATACAAGATGTTAAAAAAAGTATTAATAAAAAACAAATATGTTTCATTTTTTTTCAAGTGTATCTATATGGTGTTGTAAATACCATAATGCTTTCTTTAAATCCTCCAATTCTTTATCCTTATTCTTTTTCCCTGCTCTTGAGATATACTTTACGGTATTCCCCAAACTGAATCCCAAGCCCCAAGCATCTATTACTTTAATGGCTTCATATGGGTTTGACTCACCTCCATAATGATTTGGGTGATTTACTTGTTCTTTATTTTGCATTAATGTTAAATTTAATTTCTTCCACAGGTATATTACTTCCGTCCATTGTTTCAGAGTCCACTACGTATTCATCATCATTACGATAAACTTCTAATAACTCATCTCTTGTTATTGTTTTATACTTACCATTTAAATCTTCTGTATTAACAATTTTAGTCATCATTATTTTTGTTTCATAAATTTGTTTTGTAACATCAAGAGATTTAACTATCTCACCAATAATTTTATATGGATCCGCGTTTGAACCTGGTCGTCTGTCTTCAACATAACCTTTCCATTCTTTTGCAGTATCTTGTGGTACACGAATTGATGCTCCACGATCGGATACCCCCCAACTGAATTTATCTATTGATTGTGTTTCATATTCACCAGTAAGTCTTAAGTGGTTTTGTGAACCATACGCTTTGATATGTTGCTCATGTCTATATTCAAATGCGTTGAATAGTGCCATAAAATATTCTTCATTTCCTTCATTTCTCATCAAGTTAGTTGAAAAGTTTGTATGAAGACCTGAACCGTTCCATTCACCATGTGATAATGGTTTTGGGTGTAATTCTATGTGGTATCCGTATTTTTCTGAAATTTTATATAGAAAGTATCTCGTCATCCAAAGATCATCACCCCCTTTTTCTTTTCCTTGAGAAAATACTTGGTATTCCCATTGTCCTAAAGCCACTTCGGCGTTTGTTCCTGTGATGTCGACCCCATAGTCTAAACACATATCTAAATGTTCCTCCACAAAATTTCTTCCCACAACATTATGCCCAACACCACAATAATATTCACCCTGTCCTTTGAGAATATTTCTTTTATGACCTAAAATGTTTCCGTTAATTTCTTCACGAATAAAATATTCTTGTTCAAACCCAAACCACAAGTCTTCATAACCTTCAGTAATTTGTGATCTTTTGTTTGATTCATGTGGTAACCCATCAGGGTTTAATACCTCACATAAAACATATACTGTGTTGTTCTCTAAAGGGAATTTTTTTGATGTGTAATATCTTACGGGGTTTAATAATCTATCTGAATTTCCGGTTTTGGCTTGAAGGGTTGACGAACCATCAAAGTTCCATACCGGGAAGTTTCCGTCTAAAAATGCGTTTTTAAATTTATCATATTCTACTATTTTAACTTTACTCCTAAGATTGGGTTCCGGTTTATACCCATCTAACCATACGTATTCTAATTTAATCTTCATTATTATTATTTATGTAGTTTATTATTTCTTCTTTTGATTTTCCTTGATTGAATAATCTATAAACTTCTCTTGAGAATTCGTCGGTAGTAAATACCGCATCAACATCAAGATACTCCATTATCCTATCTAAATTTTGGATTATATGTTTTTTACTTAGAAATCTCTTGTTAAAACCCATTTTTTTGTTCTTTGATTTCTCTTATCATTTTTCTAATTTTTTTACCCAATTCCATGTCATTAGGGGTTTCTTTTACTAATTGCTCTAAAAAATCTTGATTAATAGTCTCCATACTTTTTTTATTTAAAAAATATTAAATTATATCTTACTTGTCAAATTCTTATGTCTAATAATTTTTGACTGTATCATGTAACTCATTATTTTTCTCTTAGCAATGGGTAAAAGAGTCTCTTTTAATGGGTAATTATTACTATGATTAATTGTGAAAACTATTAATTTGCTGTGAACATCTTCATCTTGTAAATTTTTAATTAATGGTTTTTTTACCTCCTTTAATTTTTCATCAAAATCTCCTTTTGAACATTCACATATTTTTTTTATTTGACATTTAGTTTCAAGTGACCCCTTTTTAATCGGCTTAATAATAAATTCATATAGTAAGGTTTTTTCTCCGTGTTCCAAAAAAAATAACCCTTGTTTAGGTTCTATATTTTTTGGGTTTTGTACAACGCTAACTGAAACAGTATCGTTTACAATGTCCCATATTGCTTTAGCATGATTAAAATAATCTTTTAGTCTATCTGTTGCGTATGTACAAATGTGGTATACTTCCAATATTTCTTCTTTAGTTAATAAAGGACAATCGACAGAAACTATATCTGAAATTAATATTTCATCGTCAGGATCCTTTAATTGTTTATTTAAAATAAGATATTGTCCTTTTTCTATTAAAAGATTAATACTTGCAAGATGTAAAGATATTTCTTGAAACTGTGGATACAATTTCAAATTATTTAAATTTTTGTCTAATTTTTGTAGATAATCTAAAAGAACATATTGTTTATGTTCCAAATCAATGGGTTCTTGAAATAACCAGTCAGTTTTCATTAAATTCTTTTGATTAAAAAATAGTGAATTTTAAATAACTGTAAATGAATTATTAATTATATCTCATAACGTGATACCAAGTATCGTTTACCTTATATTCGTTATCGGTTCCATCATAACCATTTAAAACATTACCATAACCGTCTGAATTTATTATATCCTCAATAACACCATCAATATCAACAAATTCTAAAATATAGTCATGTGAAAACCCTCTATCTTTTAGGTAAGAAACAAAGTTATCGGCATATTCATTAACATAACCTTCAATTGCTTCTTCAATTGATTCTTCGTTGTAATCACCCTCAGGATTTTCTCTTATTTCTTCTATAATATTTTCAATATTTGTTATTTCGTCTTCAATTTCTTCTGTTTGTTCTTCAGTTAAGTCTTCATTTTCTAACCTATTATTTAATCTACCGATTTTTTCTTCATATATTTCAACATATCTTTCTTGTTGTGCTGAAAGTTCTTTTTCCACACCATAATCCTCTGGACTATCTCTAACTACATCTTCGTAATTGTTATATAAAAAATCCCTAACTTCGTCTTGATCTAAATTATTTTCCCAAACCCACTCTCTAAATGACTCATATCCCGAATCATCTATTAAATTTTTTAAACTTTCAGCAGCTGCGTTATGAATCATATCATCTCTATAAACAACATATTCACTTTCAAATTGATTTTTACCCAACCAAGTATATACACTAGCCTTTCCATAGTGTCTATAATTTTCTTTATATAAAAAATATTTATCCTCGAATCTTACAAATTCGTCGGTTTCATCGTCTTCTAAATCAGTTGGAACCCCAATTTCAAGAAGATATTCATATATAGCGTCAGTTTCGTTAGACTCTTCATCATCTACATCCCACGCCCCTTCCTGTCTTAATTCGTTTTGGTGTTGTATTTTTTGTTGTAGTATCTTTTGTCTTTCAATCTGATACATTTTAGATCCATAATTTCTAAAATTTCCTCTTACTTTTGACTTATCAAAGTTACTGATATTTGATGATTCAATGTTTAAATCTCCCTGTATTAAATCAATACTGTCAATGTTACTTACCCAATCGGCCCTATATAAATCTAAATTACCGACTATTCTAATATTTTTCCCTCTGTAGTCAGGTAAACGTTTTATTAACGACCCATCACCATTTACATATTTAAGTAAATCAATATAATCCTCAGATGTGATATCCACCCATTCTTCGGATTGTTCTTTTAATATTTTCTTTATGATATTTTCTACAAACATATAATATAAATACTTTCTATTTACAAATGATTATTTTATAATTATCAAATATTTATATAGAACATAAACCTATTAAAAATTTAAGCCATGGGATGCGGATGTAAAAACAAAAACACAGCACAACAACAACCAGCACAAAACGTTAATACTACTGTTGTAAACACACAACAACAGCAGAATAACGAGTCTGTTAAAAGTTCAATCCAAAAAATTGTAGAAAAATATTACAATAAAAAATAACAACTGTTTAGTGTATAATTTTTTTTATTTAAGATTGTTTTAAAATAAACAAATAAATAAAAATTATGAGTACAATAAATGTTTACAATTTTTTAGATGGTACAAACCTATGTAATATTTTTGCAAATTTAATAGTATTGAAAATAAAAGAATCTTTTCCTGACGCAAAAACTGATATATCAGTAATAAACGTCAGGAATTTTTTTGTTATTAAGGGTTATACAACATCTGAAACTATCATCAATGTTGCGGAGTTATTTCAAGACTTTTTAAATAATTACAACGAAGAATTATCCAAAAAAATTAGAGTTTTTGATATGATTGTTTACGGTAAAGAATTTGAATATTTACCATTAAACATTTCACACAAAGAAAACAAAAAAGAATCTGAAAAAATATCTCAGATACAAAAATTAATAAATGATTACGCAAAAAATAAAATTTACTTTAATATTAAACTTGATGAGGTTTCAAAAATAATATTTTTTGATTGTTTAGATAATCAATATAGTGATGTTAAAAACATATTAGAAAAGGATTTCAAAGGGTATGAATTATTTAAACATGATTTTTCAAATGAAACTTATTATTCAGAAAAAATTTACGGACAAACTATGCATAATGAAAAACCTTATTTATTATTACTAAAATTCATAACCGATCACCTATTCAAACTTGGTATAAGTAAATCAGTTGATGTTTCGATAACAAGTACTATCCGTACAAAAGATTTAACAAATGAAAATATTAATTTAGTTTTATCTAATGATAATCACATAGTTAAAACTAAATGGTTAGAGTCCCTTATTATGGATGTGTTTCCTTTTCAGGTTGACTATCTTTCTGAAAAATTTTCGGACTGTGAGGACTTAACTAATTTAATTATTGATTCTAACTTTGAATCTTATTCACTATCTGATTTATCTGTTAGACATGAAATGTTATTAATCTAACATATAGTTTTTAACCATTTTAACGCCCTCGTGGATATCTTCATAATCTCTATCGGGGGCTAATAATTTTACATTAAATGGTTCATCGTTTTCATCTAAAGTAAGTAACATTAACGATGGTACATATTCATTATTTGTAACTTTAACAAACTCATCATACTCTTCCTCAAATTCTTCAATATCCCTTTCAATAAATAAAATATTATTTTTTGTAAACTCTTCTTTTATTTGTGTACAAAATGGGCAACCTTTCATTGTATAAACTACTGTAACTTTCATAATTAATTAAATGTGTAATATTTTTTTAATCCGGTAATTAGAAGACTATATGTTTGATCTTCAACACCTTCGTTTAATATAAATATTTTATATACGTTTTCATCTTTATTTCTTAAATAGTAAATCATTAATTTACCGTATTCAATAACACCTTCAAGCTCAATAATTAAATCTAATAAGTTTATTTTATCAAACCATAATCTTTTATTTTTTTCAAATAAAGTTTTTAAACCTTCATATGTTATATTTCTAGTTCTTGTAATACTTGGATAATTACTATATTTTTTAATATATAAATCAATAACATTATCCGGTAATGTTTTTTCTCTAATATCGTCCATTTTAAGGTAATTCATCATAGAAATCATAACCAGCAATATGATCTAGTAAATAGTTATTACTGTTTTCATCTTCATTCTCCCAAATAGGTATTAATTGTTTTACTTTATCAAAATCTTCAAATTTAGCAACTTTAGTTATAGATTTACCATTACGACAATGTTTAGTCATTATTGGTAATTTTATCATATCTTTACTATAGAGATAGTTAGCAAAATCACTCAACTCATTAACTGGTGTTGTCCATTCAGGTGTAAGACTTTTATTAAATCTACCTAATTTTTGAACTATTACTAATTGATTTCTTCTAAATTGAAACTCTATAGTTGCTCTTTCATGTCCATTTTTTTCACCTTTTCTTAAAGAAACAATAAAACAATGTGCTTTTTCACTATACGTTCTAACACAATTGCTTTGGTGGGATGATTCAAGTTCGTATTCACCTGTTTTTGTAAGTAATACAGGATAGTAAGTTTCCTCATTATAATTAATTGGTTTTTCAATTAGATAAGCATCCTCACCATAGTATCTGTTAACATCACCAGTTTTATAGGATTGTAATAATGACGACCATTCACTATGTTCCGTAACGTATTCATCATACGTTTTTGCCTTTATTTTAACATGTTCTCCATATTTTTTTAATTGTTGTTTAAATGTTACATGATCACTTAAAGAATTTAAAACTTCTGAAGCATTTGTTGTGTTTATAATTTTTATAATATTTTGTTTTTCTAAGTTAGATAAATTATCATATTTGTTATGATAATCAAAATACCCATTAACATAGATTGATTGTTTTGAATTTGTTAATAACGCGCTATCTTTTATCTTATTGAATAAATCAATACCAAAAATTCTGTATAACTTTAAAATTACGTCAATATCTATATTTTCATACATATTTAAAAGATTTCTAATTTTAGTTCCTTTTAAATCATGTTTTTTCATAAACCAAGTAACCAAATTATTGTCAATCTTTTGGATTTCTTTTTTTGGTGTATAGTAAGATACAAACTTTTCAAATGCATTAGGGTATTTAATTTCTGATATTTTTAGAATAACTTCATAATATTTTTTTCTTATATTATAATTTTCTGTTTTAACATCAATATTTAACCTATCAATAATATTATTTAAAAAAATACTTAGACAATTAATTGTTCTTTTATTTTGTTCAGATTCGATAGTTTCATCAATAAAACTTATTTTTCTAACAACATCCATGTTATTAATATCTGTCTTATTAATTGACATTTTTGCCCCAATTGTTTTTTTTCTTTTGAGGTTAAGTGTTCCTGAATAAAATAATTTTCGTTTAAAATTAAAAGTAAGATAGTCGATAGTTCTTCTTACTTTAAAGTATTTTTTACCTTCTTCTCTTGATGAACTATATGTATAAAGTTTTAAAGCAATTTTGTTTTCATTTTCTTCAATTACTAAGGTTTTCCTTATCATTCTTGGTGCTGCGAAGGGATTGCCGTAGTTTTTTAAAAAAGATTCTTCACCGGTTTCGGTGGTTTTATAATTAAAAATACCTTGTTTAGGCACAAACCTTAGTTTTGATAGATCTCCAAAAATATCAGATTCATCATCTTTTTTTGATATTTCGTTGAAGTTTTGATAAATAGATGTTTCGTACCTTTTGTATTCTTCCTTAAAAAGGACAGTCATATCTGACATAAAATATTTTATTAAATGTTACTAATTCAAACAAATTAAACCCATGTGATGTTGCATATACGGTAAAACTTTTTCAACATTTTTTGTCTCGCCATTTAAATCTAAAATTAACTTAATTAATTGATTTCTTGTTGGTTCTAGCGGTTTTCCGTCTTCTTTGGAGTTTTCTTCCACGATACTTCTAACACCATTAAAAAACTTTTCAGAATCTATTTTACCAATTAATTGTTTTAACTGTTCAGGGTTCTTTTCGAAAAACCCTTTAAAATTGCTCATATATATATCCACATCAACACTCATACTTAATATTTTTATTCTAACAAAAATAATAATTATTTTTGATTAAAAAAAAGTTTTTTAAGCGAATAGATGGAAATTATCGTCAGTATCTATTCTTTGTTTTAATTCATCAGGAATGACATTACTTGAATTACTATTCTTTAAGTTAATAACTGTCAATCTTGGTAAGTTTGCAATACAAGTAGGTAATTTTTTCAAATTAGGGTTGTCAGGTAAAGATAAGAATTGTAATTTGTCTAAGTTACATATTGATTTTGGTATTTCTGAAACACACCCAACTAAGTGTAAAGCCGTTAAGTTTTTAAAGTTACCAATACTTTCAGGTATAGGTAAACTAAATGGTTCACCACCTTTTTTAGTGAATTCAAGTCTTTCGATGTTTTCAGGTAAGGTATCAAAAAATTCAGTGAAACCATAAAGTGCAATAAATTTAGATGCTGAATCTCCAGGATAATTAACTGAAACTTTTTTACCGTTATTTTGTGATAAACCTTTCATAAATTCAGGTTTGAAGTATTCTTTTAACCCCTGGTCTTGTTTACTTAAAAAGTCAACCAAATCAATTTGTCTATCTGCAGGATCCATGTATTGATTAGATGGGAAATGGAATTGGTATCTCAATGCTGGAAGCCCTGATTTTTCACCAATATCCATACTTCCTGTAAATTTAGTTGGTGAATTAGGAATAACAACATATAAAGGTCCATCTTTAATATATCTATCAAACCAATTAAGACCAGGTGATGATGTACACCATCTTGTTTCACCTTTTTGTGGTTCTAAATAATAACCACCATAGAAACATGCTGCGTCTTTACCTAACTGTCCTGTGTTTGAAATTTTAACAACAGTCCAATTACTAAATCTCTTAACTTCTTCTGATCCTGGATGTTCGTAAGTCGTTGATGCTTCTTTCTTTTCTTCTGCAGTTGCTTTAGTTTTTTCTAAACTGAAATCTTTTACTTGATCATAAAGTGTTTCAGGTGTTAGTTTATTAATATCTCTATATTCTTGTGGTAATCTGTTTTTGAACCTTTCGAATTTCATTAAGTCACCTGTAACCTTATAAAGGTCTTCTAAAAATAATGCTTGATATTCTTTGATTGCCTGTTTAACTGCGGGGCTATTTGGGTTGGTAATACCACTCTCTAAATCAATTTTTGGTGTTGTGAAGTTTTTAAGTAACCATTGAGTATATTTCCCAATTTTTACTTTTTCCATATCTTCAGGTTTTGCGTTATTCGCTTCCATACCTTCAGGAACCCTTGATGTTGGATCCGCTGCGATTATTTCAAATAAAACATTAAATGGCATAATACCCTTTCTTGTTTCTTTATTTGGTTTAACATATTTGTCAAATAAAACTTGGAATCTTGAACTTTCTATGATTAAGTCTCTAAGAATACTCGTAAATCTAATAGCCATAACTGTATTTTAATATATAAATATCACAAATATAAGAAAAAATAATTAATAGTTCATTATAAGAATCTCTTCACCCATATTTTGTTTTGTTCCTTTTTTAGCCGCAGCAGCTTTAGCAAACTCTTTAGATTCCCATCTATATTTATCTTTAGGGAACCATTCGGATAATAACTGGAAATCATAATAAGATAGGCTAAATTTACTATGAACATTATGTAATGTCTTAGCCAATCTTTCATGATCGTCTCTATCAAAATCGTGGTTTGAATAATAATTTTCAGTTTTCCAATATGGGGGGTCTAAATAAATATAGGTTGATGGTGAATCATGTTTTTTAATTACTTCGGCAAAATCCATGTTCTCAATATCCGTAATCTTTAAAAAGTGATCCACCCAATCAGGTTTAGATAATTTATCTCTAAAAGTAAGATACTTTGATTTATATTTTCCTTTAAGATCAATAAAATTTGAGGTTTCAGGTTTTGATCCGCTGAATACTTGTGTTAAAATATAAACGTATTTGGCCGCTACTTCATAATCACCAGGTTCTATGCTGAAACCTTCATTAAAAACTTCAGCCTGAAACCTGATAAATTGTTCTTTATAAATTTCAGGTGTAACATCTACTCCTTGTTTTTGACAATCGATTGAATTTATTGCACGTAATAATTCAGATGGATTTTGTACACACTTAAATAGATTATAGTTTAATGGATTAAAGTCATTGTATACGACTTTTTTTAGGTTAGGATATTCCTTTAAATCCATATTAAAAAAACACCAAAACATACCTCCAAATGTCTCCAAGTACGTTTCCATGTTTTTATCATAGAAAGGGGTTATCCACTTTCCAATTTTACTTTTACCTCCGATATAACTTAACATATTACAAATATAGTATTTTAAATATTTATTTTCAAACTGAACTTTATTAAAATATAAACATGGAACAGAAAAAAGCAACACAAGTTACAGGATGTAAACAATGTAAAAAAGGATTAAATTTAACACAAAAATCATTAATCGCGTTATCTATTTATGTCTTTTTTGCAGCCATTTATGGTACTGTACAAATAGTAAAAGATTTATACAATTTCTTTTAATAAATCTTTTAAATTATTTTTTATGTCATCACTTATTTCATAATCATTAGTGATAGTTACTTTTACATAAAAATCACCACTACCTGTGGCATCTTTATATCCTTTTTTAACCAATCTTAGTGGTTTATCAGAATTTAAATTTTTAGGCATACTAATTACTAATTTACCGTCAGGGTGTGGTAGAGTGATTTGTTTTTCAGATAAAATTTCTAAAACATTTAATTTTAAAGTATAAACCAGATCCTTACCTACCTTATCAAAATTATCACTTCTATTCAACTCAACCTTTAATATAACATCACCTCGAATATTTGTCATTCTACCATAATCACCTTTTGTTGGTATTCTTAAAAAATCTCCGTTATCTACATTTTTCGGTATGGTGACAAGTAATGTCTCATTTTCTTTAACCATTCCGTGTCCGTTGCAAGTATTACATTTTTTAGTTATTACACTACCACTACCACCGCAACTATCACATGACATATTAAATATCTGTTGGAACATTCCGGTTCCCATTCTTTTCATTACATAACCCTGTCCATTACATGTAACGCATACGGATCTTTCACCTCCATTACCTTTACAAGGATTACAAAGAACTAAGTAATCGTAACTTATATTTTTTTGTACTCCGAAATACGATTCAATAGGTGTTATTTCAAGATTTATTATTTTATCAGGTACTTTAGCTGTTTGTGTTCTACCACCATTCATCATTTGTTCAAACATAGAATGAACATCAAACCCTCTTCCCATACCACCCATAAATGGGTTATTTTTTCTATTATCGTAGTCAATTCTTTTATTCTCATCACCTAAAACATCATATGCTTCTGCAATATCTTTAAATTTTTCCTCTCCGTCAGGGTTTACATCCGGATGATATTGTTTACTTAATTTTCTATATGACTTTTTTATTTCATCTTGGGAAGCTTTCTCATCAACTTCAAGTATATCGTAATAATTTTTCATGAAACCAAATTACTTAATTGTTTTATTCAAAAATAAGAAAAAAAGAAAAATTATCAAACATTATGTAAATAAAAATACAGCTCTTGATAGGTTTAAAGAATTAGTTGAAAATAATGATGAAATATTATTTGAGAAACGGGTTGAAAATGCAACTCCGTGTGATTATGAAATTGCGGTACTAACAAATCAAACAAAGATTCAAAAAAGTTTATTTTTAACAGATGATTTAGGTAGAAATAATCCAGTAAATTTAGAAGATCCCGATTATGTTTTTTTAGAAATTAAAAAATATAAAATAGAAGAAACTATATTTGATTGGCAAAACCAAAAAAAAATAAAGTTTTCAGATATAATAAAAACATACTGTAACGATAAAAATTTAAAAAGTATCTTCACTCTGAATAATAAACTATGTATTCAAATAGATGAAGATGTTTCTATGTTCTCACTTAAAGATAAAGAAGAATCTGAGAGGTTGTTAGAAACAATGCAAGATTATTTTATTAATAATTCAAGATCAGACGCGTTTTTTGTTAAAGATGTTTCTAACGCACAAAGAAAGTGGTTATATGACATTATGGAAAATAAAGGTTTTAATAAAAAAAGGTTATACAGGTTAAAAACTACTTTTTCAAAAAGATAAATTCAACTTCTCCTATTGAAATTATTGCGGTTTCGTTTTTTATGTCTTTATTTAAATTTTTACTTATCTTAGTAAATTCATTTTCATCTAAATCAATATTAATTGTAATTTTTTTAGAGTGCTTAAATACATCCTCAGATAATTCAACAATCTGAGCCATTTTTATTAATTTATCCCTAAAACTTTCTTCATTCTCTCCCATAATGTGTATTTTTTTTCAACAAATATGGTATTTTTTATATTTTCAGGTTTTGTTTTTTTAATTTCTTCGCTAAACCTAACTTTTAAATCCTCGTTTTGTTTTTCGGTTATAATAACCTCTTCTTTAAGTTTATTCAGCTGGCTTTGTAACTCCGCTACCGACTTCTTTTTGCTCATTTTCAATAAATTTATTAAGTTCTTCAATATCAAATTTTAAACCTTTAAGGTTTTCCAATTTTTCTTTTTCAAAAATATTTTTAAGTTCTTGTACTTTATTTTTAAACAGTCTTTCTTTTTCTTCTCTTTCTATGTTTGTCTTAATAATTGTATCAATTATTGTTTCTATTCTATCTATTAATTCTTTTTTATTTTCACAAACAATAGAATATATTGGATTTCCTTCTTGTCCTTCACTTTCCAATACCTCTAATCCTTGTGGTACGTTTTTTAACATCAACCAAGTTGATGGGAAAGTCATATCAAAACTAATATAATTTTTTAAAACCCTAACAGATTTTAAATATTTTGAGCACTTACTAATAAATTCGCTATAAACCATTATTTAATATATTAAGTATGTTATTATATAAGAAACAAATAAACCATATGTTATTCTTTCCCATTTATTTATTTCAAAAGGTTTTGGTGGATCCGAAAAAATAGCTCTTATAAAATCAAAAACTAATTTTAAAATAGCTACGATTGAAAATACGAATACGAACCCAAAAAAAGGTGCGAGATTATTAAGCATTTTTTTCTTCTTTAGAATGATTTAAAATTTCTTTTCTTAAAACTTGCATAAGTTCTCTTAATTCTTGAGCCGATTTTCTTGCTCTAGTACCTGCAGATTTATTTCCCTTATCAAAAAATTTAGTTGTTTCTGCCGATAATTGTTCTACCAATGTTTTTATTTGTTCAAGTGTTTTCATTTTTTAAAAAATTATTTTTTATTTTTTATAGTATAATAAAAATTATAACTCATTTGTAAATAACATATACTAATTTTTAAGTGATCTTTCAAGTACTTTATATATGTCAGTAAAAATTTCAATATCTGATTTTGTTTTTTTATACTTATTATCGAATATCTGTCTAAAAAAAGTATATATATTATCTTTAATTTTTAATTCATTTTGTGAATAAAAAACCTCAAAAAAGAAACCTTCAAAAAACTCTAAATCGGTTTCATTAAAAGTGAATTTTATATTTTCTTTTTTAAAATTATCTATGGTTTTATTCCAACACCACCTAAAGTGATTTAACTTTTGTTCATTTGTCATACCCACTTTTGTTTCTTTATTATCTTCGGTATCATCACCTAAATAAGTTTCATTTAAAAGATTTAAAAAGGATAAACAAAAGTCTCTGAATAGTTCTGTAAGTTCCGGAGTAATATTATTTGCTAGATACCAAGCCGTGATATCATCTTGAGTCATTGGTTTGGCTAACCAATCAAAAAAACGACCCATGTTATTATCTGTATTCATATAACAAATAATAACATGGGTCTAATTAAAAATGAAGTTTAATTTATTGTGTTTTTTTACCGTATGAAATTAAATCTTTCATTTTTTCAATGTCAGAAATAACTTTTTGTTCTTCTTTTGATTCTAATTTCATCATTATTTTTGATGCTTTATCAGTTTCGGAACCACTTTTGTCTGATAAAACGGGTTGTGCAGATTTATTATAAGCCTTTCTTTTTATTTTAGCGAGTAAGTTATCTTTTCTTATTTTGTTTCTTCTTTGGTTTGTTGGTGTTTCTACCGCATTTGCCCACTCAGGGTTATTTCCTGTTCTTGATGAACCTACAGTTAAATCTTCCACCCATTTTTCGTCAGGATGGATTTCATCATAATCTAAATTTTCCAACCCTGCAGCCGTAAAATTGTCTATATACTCACCAACAGCATCTGAAGGTACATAAGCCATTTTAGACATCTTAGCTAATTCACCATTACCTTTAGGGAAATGTTTTGGGTTCATCTCATAACCACCTTTAGAACCACCTTTGAGGTAATCTTTCATTTTCTTAACAACGCTGTCAATATAATCGTCATTTTCTTTTTTAGACTTATCTTGATTTGCCTTTGTTAATTTTATAGGGTTTACACTTTTTTTAGTTGTTTTCTTTTTCTTTTTTTCCTCCAAAACAATATTTTCAATAATATCAATAATCTCATTTTCTTTAAAAAGGTGTTTTTTACCATCAAGAACTAAACTATACATAGATTCATTTCTTAACATTTCGAAATCTTTTTTGTCGATTTTTCCATTTTTGTTTCTATCGATTATTTTTTGATTTCCATAAAGTTTTTCGTCAATTTCTTTTTCTTTACGTCTTCTTAACATTGCAAAATCTTCTTTGTCTAATCTACCATTTTTGTTCTTATCTAATTTGTGTTGTTTACCGTAAAGTTTTTCTTTTATTTCGTACTCATATTCGGTACATTCTTTTTCTTCCAAATCTTTTTTTCTTTTTACGTGTTTTCTAACATTTTCTGAATCATTATCATCATCGTCTTTATCGTCACCTCTTAATAATTTTTCAATATCTTCAACAGACATTGGGCTTTTGAATCTTTTTTTACCGAATCTTGGGTGTCCATCATCCATTCCTACTAGTTCTTGGATATCTCCTTCATACATTGATCCGCATTCCCTGCATTCATTTTCATACATATTTTTAGATCCACATTCTGAGCAAATTTGTTTTTTCATTTTAACGTCTTCAAAAATTTTATTTTTAATAATATTGATTCTATTACCAAATTCCTCTGAAATAATTTTGTCAATAATATTATTTACCTCTCTATTCATATTAATAAATATCAACTACTTCATAAAGTACCATTTATTTTATTTAATATGATATTTTTTATTTCCTCCACAGTTAATCCAGTTTTTAATGATACATTATGAATCGCCTCATTTACTGATGATGACTTTTTTTTAACCTTTACGAGTTTGTCCTTACTATTGCCTTGACTACAATATGGGAATGTTTTACATTTTTTATTAATAGACACAAACCCACCTCCTTTAATTTGTGGTACTTTAAAAGACCTTCCCCTACCTATAGTGTTATTTCCTCTCATTTTAACATCTTCAAATCCAGGCGCATCATAAATACCTGCCGAAGATGATGAAGTAACTTCTTTAAACTCTCCCTCTTCTTTTGGTAATTTTTTGTATTCCGATCTTGCGGTATCGTCATCAGCAAACAAACTTAATTTAGTGTTAAAACCTCCTGCAGAAACAGCACCTGTGCTTTCTTTATTCTCTACTTTCTTTTTTAGAGCTTCAAGTATTAATTTATTAATATCCATTATTTTTTATTTTTTAGAGTTGTTTGCCATTGATTCTTTTTAGACCACATTAAATAATAAAACTCAGACATCATATGAACAATAATTTCATTTATATCGCCTCTTAAATTACCTTTACTCAACTCAGATTTTATCTTGTCAATGATATTATCTTCAAATTTTTTTAATGTAGATGCATTTAAAAAGTCTTTTATTTCTTTTTTAATAGTTAATTCAATTTCTTTTTTTTCTGCGTTAGTTAAAGCCATTATTTAAATATTAAAACACCGGATAATATGGTTATAATGGAACCACCAACAATTTCAATTACTGTATTTTTAACTTTTAACTTTTTGATGTCTTTTCTTAAATCTTTATTTTGATCATCAACAATTTTAAATTTTTCGTTTTCTTTTTCTATTTGTAATTTGTAATTAGTTTCTTTTTGTTCAAAAGTTGTGATTATAGAATCTTTTAAATCCACTTTTTTTCTTGTTTCAATTAATTCAATGTCTGTTAATTTAGAGACTTTTGTGATAGAATCCAATCTATTTAAATCTAATGCAATTTTTTTAGCTACAGTATATGGCATACATATTTCATTTGTATCTTTTACTGTTTTTTGTGAAAACGAAGTAAAAGAAATAAGTAATGCGATAATAAAAAATATTTTTTTCATTTTTTTAATAATTGTATCTTTTATGTAATAAACTATCTATTTGTGATTTTGTCATTTTATCAATTTCTTCACCTTTTTCTTTATAGTATTCTTTTATGGTAATTTTTTGATTCTTAACTTTAGCGATAGTAGAATCTATCTTATTCAATTCTATTTTATATGATTCTATTTGTGAATCTAATTTTTTTTGACTTTCGACTAAAGTGCGTATCTCTTTGTTTAGTTCTTCCAATTTATATTTGTCTAATTCGGACATTTGTGGTTTTGGTGTTGCCAAATAAACCACTAAATATAAAACAGCGATAAATAATATACCACCTAATACATATTTATAATACTTTTTTACTGTCTCCATATTATTGAGGTTTTTGTATTGTTTTCTTTCTAGTAGATATAACTTTAGCCCATTTTGATTTAAACTTTTCATAAAATCCTGTTAATTTACCAATTAATTCAGTTAATTTTTCATCTAATTTAATCATATCTCCATTTATATATACACCATTGTTTTCTCCAATTGAAAAGAAGAACTCTAGATCAAAGTCAATCACTTTCCCGCTCCACTGAACTTCGTTTTGGTACATATTTAAAACCCCAAAATCCGATAAGTCAGAAACGTCCTCTACGAATTCATCCATAGTTTCTTGAAATGCGGTTTTTTCTTCTGTGGTTAGTTCTAAATCTCTTTTTTCTTTCCCGTGTAAAGATAAAAGTCCACCAGAAATCCTATATGTCTTACTCTTATCTCTTTTAACCTCATCAGTATTTACTTCAGATGACATTTCAGTTTCATCATCATCTATTTTATTTTCAATACTTTTGGCTAGGTTAATAGCCTCAGGTTGCTCCATAAGCATTCTAGTTTTTTTAAGTAATGCCTTTATTTCATCATATTCATTTATCATTTTCTAATAGTTGTTTAAAATTTTTAAAATTAAAAGAAGGGTTAACGTCTTTATAATCAAAATTAAAATTACTTCTTGAAACTATACCTTTGAAGTATTCGACTCCATCAAATTTAACATTATGTCCTATACATTCTTTTGGTATTTTGAATTTTTCACAAAGTTCATTAACCAATTGCGTTAGACTTTCCATTTGTTTTTTAGTATAAGTGTCCCAAAAAAAATAATCTCTCCATTTCCTCTCGTAAACTTCTTTTTTATAAATATCACCAATCCAATTAACGTACGTTTCATCCAATGGATTTTTTTTTAACCATCCGTTATTTTCTATACTAATAATTATTGAATTTTTATCTATGTCGATATCTTTCATAAACTCAGAGTATTTTTCAGGACTCATTATCTCGTACCTGTCTCCATTTTTAGATATTACATAGTTTGGTAAGTAAGGATTTTTTTTATTATATCTGTACTTTAATGCGTTGATATAATTTTTATAATCTCTCCTGGTGTCTGCTAAAATAATTTGTTTTTTATTTTGGTTTACACCTTTTTCTTTAAAATCTGTTAATTCGTAAAGATTTCCCATAACCGTCTCTATTAAGATATGATAATTTTTTAGGTTTAGATTCTTGTGTTTGGTTTTTCTCTACTACAAATTCTTCTATTTTTTCTTCTTCTTTATTTTCCTCTTTTTCTAATAATAAATTTTCTAATTTAAGTAATTCTTCTTCAGTTGGTTTTATTGGTGTTTCGTTTGTTATTTCTGATACTTTATAATTTTCATCTAAAACTTTTTCTAAGTATTCTAATAACTCCTGTGTTGGGTTTAATTTGTCTGATTCATCTACGTCAACTTGTTCGGTACTTGTTCGGTGCTCAGTCGGTACTTGTTCGGTAACTTGAGGGGTAACTTGAGGGGTAACTACTGTGTATTCAGGTGTATTTACGGTGTAATCATCTTTTTTTCTTTTTCCTTTAAATGCCTGGTTTGTTGCAATAACTAAAGTAATTGCCAACGGATCGAATACGAAAATTAAAATCAATATAAATAAATTTGCAACTCTTTTAATATTCCATTCTAATAATTCACTAACATATTTTAAAGCACCTAATTCACTTCCAGATATTTCCTCCGATTCCATATTCAAAATATCAACATCTAGTTTAGTTATACTATCATTCATATTATCTATTCTTTTTGCTATGGTATCTCGTCTTACTTGTGCTTGAGATAATTGAGTTTCAAATGACTTTCTATTGGCATTATTAGCCCTTGTGATTACTTGTCCTGTTTTATTATCTACAGATTGGGTGGTTGTGTTATTTGATAAACCATCTCTTAGTTTGGTTATATCTCCGTCTAATGTATTTTTTTCTTTAGTCAACTCGTCTTTGACTTCCTCAAATCTTTTCTTTTTTACTTCAATATTTTTGACTTGTTTTTCATTTATTTCAAGTTTTGCTATGTTGCCTTGAAATCCAGTACTCAACAACCCGTATATTCCAAGTGAGGTAATCAGTGACAAAGTCACAAGTGCTATTGTTAAATATAACTTTAATACTCCGTAAGTTTCTTTCCATTTGTCATGTAAATATGTTGCAATAGCTATCTTAGAAATTTCAAGGAATGACCCCATTATTATAACCGGCAAAGCAACACCAACAAAGACTATCGATAAACCAACGACACTATAATATGCTGCCGTGCCCGATAAACCTAAAGCACAAAACAATAAAAACCAGGGTAAAAATTTTTCTTTCATAATATAATATTATAGTTAATAAATATTAAAGATAAATAAAAAACCCTTCATTGGTACCAATGAAGGGGGTAGTTTCATTTTACCATATAAATAAAATTGGGGAATTTCACCCTGGTGTCTTCAGGCACCTTCCGCCGAGTTGTATGGGTAATCTCGGTTCAACCCATTTTTTAAATATAAATGATTTTTATTTCATTGATGAATTTTTGTTCTAACCTTATTCTATTAGACTTTTTTTCTTCGTTTTTAGTTTTTAAAAATTCTCCGTCGTCTGAAAACGCAGAAGTAATAATACTAAAAAAATTACCTTTTTTTTTAAATAGTACTTCCATAAAATTAAATTTTTTGTTATCCTCATTTTCTTTTCTTCTGTGGACAAAAATAATTTGATTATTTTGTGGATTTTCTTTTTCGTATGAATCATAAATTTTTTCAACATTATTTGAAAATAATGTTCTTATCATAGTATCAGGAACTGCAAGTCTTGGTTCAATAGCAAATTTAGATTTTCTAGTGTCTAAAAATTCTTGGTATTTATCTACTATTTCATCATACGTATCACCTCCGAACCTTTCTTTTCTTTGGTGGTATGTTGATTTAAGCTGTATTAATTTATTATCTATAACTTTTGAAAATAGGGTGGTTCCGTCGGATTCTCTTCTTCCCGTTTCGTTAATGATTAAATTCTTCAACTGGTTTAATAACTTCATATCATATAAATACAAAAAGGGTGAGAAAAACCCACCCTTTTAAATTTTTTCGGTACGATTCGAGGATTTTAAACCCGACACACTAACCGCGGCGTCTCGACGACTTACGACCCCAGGAGTAAGTTTCCCGACAAACGTTTAGTTAACTGTCAACGTTTGTGATACAAATATATGGTGATTTTTTGTATTATCCAAATTTTTTATCATAAATATTCAAATAAATCTGAACATTCGTTTCTTAGTTTGCGTAAAGCTTTTTCTTTAATTTGTCTTACACGCTCCTTTGTCAAACTAAAATCAGAACCAATATCCTCAAGAGTTCTTGGTGTCCCTGAAATACCGTAGTAATCCTCAACAATAAGTCTCTCTCTTTCATCCAAGATTGACATGATATTCATCATTTTTTCTTTTAAAGCGTCTTTAGTGGAAAAAACTTCATCAGGTGAATCAACATTGTCATTTTTAATAACATCAATAAGGGTATCACCATCTTCATTAATATGCATATCTAAATCTATGATTTTAGGTAATGTTGCAAATTTATCAGACAACTCTTTATTAGTCTTTTCATTTTCCTTTTTTTCTTTGTACATATCTTGTACAACATTTACGGGGAGTCTAATTGTTCTTGAATTTTCATTAAGAGACTGTAGAATAGATTGTTTAATCCACCAAACAGCATAAGATATAAATCTATTGTTTTTAGTCCAATCAAAGTTTTTAATGGCTTTCATTAACCCAAAGTTACCTTCAGCAATTAAATCTGCCAAATCTATTCCTTGATTTTGATATTGTTTTGCGACTGTTATAACAAATCTTAAATTACCTTCAAGTAATTCTTTATAGATATGTTCTCTTTCTTTTTCGCTACAATCGTTAGATGTAATGCGTTGTGATAAAGTTTTCTCTCTCTCGGGAGTCATAACTTTATATTTTCTAATTTCTTTTAAATAGATTTGAATCTCATCTTGATTGAGTGGGTTTGACGACTTAATGTCCTCCATCTTTTCTCTTTCCATAATTGTCTAAAATCTCTTTTTCTTGCTCTGTTAATGAATTTATTCCTTTCTCTGATATTTTGTCTAATATTTCATCTACCGTTGGTATCTCTTCCGGTTCTTTTTTCATAACCATCTGATTGAAGTCCGCAGGTAAAAGAAACTCAAACGTAAAATTTTTTAATTCTTCTCTTCTTTCTTTTAATTTTAATTCTACATTAATTTCTCCTGTTTTACTTTGTTCTTTTTTTATTTCTCCGTCTATATTTAAAAAATCTTTCTTAAGTTTTCTAGGCATCTTTATGTCAATATTTTTTGTTGCCTCCATTAAAAAATACTGTTCAGTTATTTCAGACATTGTCATGTCAATGTATTCCTTTAAGTCTGAGAATAATTCTTTACTTCTAAAATGAAATACAACCCCATACTCACCATGTGTGAATTTTAAAAAGGGGGAACTAACGATTGTTAAAAGTTGTGAGGACAAATTTGTTGCCAAATTTTCTTGTTCATCAAAATCACCAAATATAAATAACATATAAGAGGGATCTTTTTTTGGTTGTTTTTTACGCATCAATTTGTTTTTAATATATAATACAAAGTTATAAATTTTTTCACTAACACCAAACATAATTCATTAATAAATATTTTATTTAAGTGTTTTATTGTTTTTTCTTTTTAGTAAAGCGTCTTCTTTAGATAGAATAAACTTAACTTTTGGGTTTGGTTCTTCTTCTGTATATGGTAATAAATTATCTACTCTTTTTTTAGATAAATCAACATACTCTTCATTTAAATCTATACCAATATAATTTCTATTATTAAGTTTAGCCATCTTTAAAGTAGTACCACTACCACACATTGGATCTAAAACTAAATCTCCTTCATTACTCCAAGATAGGATATGATCCTCAGCTAAAGATTCAGGAAATATTGCCGGATGTTGGAAAGCTAAATCGTCTTTACTTGAAAACCCTTTTCCGTTGTTTATATACCAAACATTATATCTTGTCCCAAACTCGGACACAACAAACTTATCCACCTTTTTAAGATTTCCATCTTTTTCTCTTTTTGACGGATCCCCAAAGTTACTATGTCCTGCCCATCTGTTAGGTTTGTCTTTAAGTAGATTAACAGTTTTAGGTTTACCTTTTGATAGGATGAACATGTATTCAAATACTTGAGAATACCTACCTGTTTCAGGAAAGGGGGCACCATTCTTATGGTAAATCATAGTATCGTATAAGGTAAAACCAATATCCATAAATTTAAGTGCTTGTCTGAATGAACTTCCCGTTTCACCACCATTTTTCACCTGATCATTAACAACCCAAACAACTACACCGCCTTTTTTAGTGACTCGATATAATTCTTTAGCCATCTCAACAAATGGGAATGAAAAACCATCCTCATATGTTACCTCATCTTTTATTTTACCATTGTAAGTTCTTAAATTATCATATGGTGGGGATGTTACAGTTAAATCAAATGTATTTTCTTCGTAAGTTTTTAATACTTCAACAGCGTTGCCCAATATTACTTCATTCATATTTTTTCAAAAATTATCTTTTTATTAACTTTATTTTTTTTGAGTTTACCACAAATAATATTCTCATCATGATTATCTTTTGATGATAACTTCAATGAAGTGAAGCTACTTGATTTTTTTGGTTCTCCTTTCCATTCTGTTTTTTCTAAATTAATCATCATAGCGAACAAACCATCAATATATTTTTCATTTACTATTACTTTTTTATTTCTGTTAACTTTTAAGGAAATTAAAAGATAAGTATTAGCCTTTGATGTTGTATGTGTAGCACCAGTAAACCCTGTATCACTTTGTGTTACTTTTATTTCTATGATTACAATATTACCATTAAACTCAAATATAGCATCGAAAGATTTACCTTCTACTTCATCATTATTTGTTACTTCAGTAATTTTAAGTACTTTAATATTTGCATCTTTATATAAAGATAAAATTTTATTAAACCTATAAACTAAAAATGATTTAACACCATCATAAGACAACCTAGTGGTTGTTAATACTGTGTGTTGTTTTGTATCATCTTCAACGTCTTTAACCCATTCATTTATTGTTAAACCTTCTCTATTTGCAATAGGGAATATGGTTAAAGGAATTTCGTTATTGATATAATCAACAAGGTGTTTAGCAAACCCAAGTTTTTTTAAATGAATAACTAAATCCCTAACCAAAATTTTCTTATTTGTCATTTTACACTTATTTATACAAATATAAGAATAAAATTCTAATTGGTCACTAGTTTATTGAAAAACTTTTGATATATTATCTTCTTTCACTATTTTGATAGTGTTATCCCCCCAAGTATTAACAATTGTAGAGTGACTTATAATTAATATTGTCGGGAAAAAGTCTTTAATTGCCGTAAAGAAATTGTGTACCATATCTAAATTTTCATTTGATATTTTTCCAAACACCTCATCAAAAACAATAATGTTGGGACGAGGAAGGCTACATATCTTACTCAATACTGATCTTAAAGCGAGTGATGCGATTGTTCTTTCATATCCACTTCCTGATGACATTAATTTTTCAATTCCTGTACCGTTATCTATCATAGTAAATTCAACTTCATTTTTATCGTTAATTTGAATTTGTAGTTTGAAATAAGCACTTTCTTCCATTAATCTTTGAAGTTCAGAATTAATAAGTGGTATCATGGTTTTCATTATTATTTTAGAAATACCGTTTTTACCATAAGCCTCCAAATATATTTTATATATTTTTTCTTTTTCTTGTTCTTCAGAAATTTTAATAATGTTATTTAGGTTTGTTTTAATTTTTTCTTCTAAAGTTTTGATAGAATACTCGTCACTATTAATCTGATTTTGTTTTTGTGTTTTTTGTCTATCAAGTTCTTCAAGTCTCAAATTAGCCTTTATTAACATAGAATCAATATGTTCATTTGCTTTAATCTTATCAAGCATCTTATCATATTCGGTTAACTTAGTTTGAAGTCCTCCTATTTTTAACTGGTAATTTTCAATAGTTGCTTCGTGTTTTTCCTTGATAAGTTTGTTTTTTTCATACTCATCGAACTGTCTTTTAATCTCAACGAATCCCTTATCTTTGCCTGTTAAAACAGTCATTAATCCTTCTTTTTCCTCTTTTTGCCTAATATAACCATCAAGTTCTGATATTTTTAATTGTGTTATACTAGCATTCATCAAGTCAATTCCACAATGTTCGCATTTGATGCCACCTTTAACTTCAGATTTCAATTTTTCAATCTCAGATATTTTAGTATCCAATTGAACCTTCTCTTTAAATACGTTGTTATATTCTTCTTTTACTTTATCGTGTTCATCTTCTTTGTAGAATTCTTTTGGTTCAACGACATTGAGCTCGTTAAGTTTCAATCTTGTTTGTTCGATTTGAAACTCATGTCCTTCAATCTCTTGTTTCACTTGACTTGGGTTCATTCTACTTAACTCAACATCAATATCGGTATGTTTTTTTCTTAACATATCATCACGATAATCCCTACCCTTTGTTAGATTTGTATCGATATTTATCAATTCAAGTCTATACGTTTCAATGTTAGATTTTAGTTCAGTTATTTTTGTTTCACTGTTTTCGTTATCTGTTTTTAATTGTTCAGTGTTATAGATGTTTGATAACATTGATTTTGAAAAGTCAGAATATATTGATTTTGCGACTTCTTCTTTTCTTCTTAAAAAATCAAGACCCATAAATCTTGAAAGTACCTGACCTCTCGCAGTTGGTTTTGAATCGATTAACTCTTCAAGGTTTGTTGCGGTAGTTAATATAGTCATCAAGAAATCCTCTTTTGTTCCGATAGATTCTTTAATGAACTTTTCAGTTTCTCTTCTTTGTTCTCCTGTGAAGTTTTGAAGTGTTCCGTCTGATAGTTTTTTAAAGAAGTCTAGCTCTGTTTTAACATTCCACTCGCCTTTTTTAGATAACTTTCTTTCGATATTTCTAATAATAATATATTCTTCACCATCGATAACAATTTCACCCTTAACAGTTACTTTATCTTTATCAGTAAATCTGTTAAAGATTTCTTCAGCCTTTGTTGTTTTTGTTGTTTCATTGAAGAATAAAAACAAAAGTAAATCCACCGATAAAACAGTTTTACCCCCAAAGTTAGGTGGGTTTGATTCGATAACTGTCAGTCCATTTGTTTTTTCAAAATCAACTTTTTGGTTTTCACCATAAGAAAGAAAATTTGAGAACTCGATATTTTTTATAAACCACTTCTTAAAAACTGCGTTCTCCGTTTCGGTTTCTTGCATTTTGTTTTCAACCATTTTATTATGGTTTAAAATTGCATCCAAATGTTTGTCATAGTTTTTACCAGTAATAAACTGTTTGAGTAGCTCAATTTGGTAATTTGTGTCCATTATATTCACAGAGACATCAACTGTTTGTTCACCCTCTTCTTTTTCGATTTTAACCTTTGTTATTACATTGACATTTGTTGTGTTATACTTTTTTTGAAAGTAATGTTTAACACTCTTAATCTTATCTTGGGTAAAATTTTCATTATTGTCTTCCCAAACAACTTGGATTGTTGGGTTATCAAACTTTGAAAAATCTAAATCTTTTGTCATTATACTATAATTAAACGGTTTACTCTCCTTGAATAGGTTCAGTTGATTCGAATCCTTCTTGTGTTGTTTCTCCTTGTATGTTTTCCTCATCTTGTAATAATCCTGTTAATCCTGACATTGTGTCTCCTGACATCGACGCAAATTGTTCTTTCATTTTTTCCATTTGTTCTTCAAATGCCGCCTGCCAAAGTTTTTGCATTCTTTTTTCTTGTACTTTCAGATTGGCGTTTCTTTTCGCCACTTTTGCTCTATGAGCCTTTGCTGCTTTTCCCATTATTAGTTATTATTACTTGTTATTACTTGGTCGATTTTCTTCAAACCATTCTATTATTGCATTTATTGCCCATACAAAACCGGCAGATAACATACCATCAAAGAATACGGATAAAATTTTATTAAGTCCAATAATATCTGAGTTTGGTGAGAAGTATGCTAAAGATAAAAAGAATCCAACCCAAGTTGATGTGCATAGTACGCAAGATATAAGATCTGATAAAAACTTCCCAAAAAAGTTAAATGGTGCGTATTCATTATTACCCCAATTATGGATTTTTTGCCTTAATCCGTTAAATATTGATCCGTAAACCAAAATGTTTGTCATTCCATAGGCAACTATTGCCCAAATTAATAAATTCATATTATTTGTATAAATCTTCGTTTAGGTTAGAACTTCCATGAAATCTTGCTCTTGTAAAATCACTTTCTTTTGGTTGTTCTAACAGTTTATTTTCTAAATCCTTGTTTTTTATTTTTAATTCTCTAATCTCAACATTCAAATTTGTTATTGTTTTTTGTAACATTTGAAGTTTGCTATTGTCCGTATTTTGGAAATTATTTTCCATTTCTTCTATTTTAGTGGAAAAAATTTTCCTTTCTGACTCTATTTGTTCATTTAAGTAGAAAATATTTTGATCCAACTGTTCGATTTTTCCTAATAGTTCAGTTTCACTACTGTTGTCATAAATTGTCACAATTTTTTCCACAGGTACTTCTTTTATGACTTCCTTTTCAACTATTATCTCTTTTATTACCTCAACAGGTACCTCAACTATTTTTTCTACTTCTTTTATCACTTCAACAGGTATTTCTACCCGTTTTTCAACAATAACTTCTTTTATTACATGTTTTTCTTCTTTTCCGTCCGTTTTTAAGTCTTTTTCACCTTCATTAAGTGGTTTTCCTAATAATCCGTATTTTTCTAAATCAAATCCTCTTTTGAAACATTTTGTTACAAATGATTTTACATCTTTTATATCATTAACTTCACAATATAAAAGTATGTCAGAATTATATTTTTTATCAATGTTAAACATTTTTTAAAACTTCAGTTCCATTTTCAATGTCTTCAAAAGATTTTATTGAAAACTTTAAAAAAGGTTTCGGGTTTTCAAGATCGGTATAAGTGTATTCCTTATTTTCGAAATCATAGGTTCCGAAACCGTGATTTCTGATACTCTCACCAATGTTTTGTTGTATTGGTGATCCAATCATATAACCTTTACCTGTTTTAAAACTAAACTCTTGTCTTTTATGGATATCTCCACATAAAACGATTTCTAAACCATCAAACTTTTCTGTGTCGTATGCATGATCACCAAAGTCATAACCCAAGTCTGTAGTCATACCTTGTATTGGTCCATGGAATAAACCTACTTTTATACCTTTTGCTTCACTAATTTCAGGTGGAATGTTACCTTGATACTGTGAATAGACGCACCAACTAACATTTTCATCTTCATAGACACCTCTATCTTTATAATAAACAATATTTTTGTTATTTAATGAATCTATGATTGGTGATAAGGCATCTAATCTTTCAATATTATTTACCAAGAAGTCATGGTTACCAGGTATGATAATTGTTTTTGCAACATATGAACATTCTTTTAACAACCAACTAACCATTTCAATAAGTTCAGGTGTCATTTGATTTTTTGAATGAACTAAATCTCCCGTGAATACAATTCTATCAGGATTAATTTCTCTCCACTGATTGATTGCATCTTCAAGTATTAACCTATAAAGGTTATGGTCTTTGAACAATCGAATATGTAAATCCGAAAAATGTATGATTTTTTTAATCATTTAATTGTGTTTTATCTCCGCAATATACTTCGTATGGCGGTTTATAAGGATCGTCTTTAATTGGGAATGGGTTTACTGGTATAGGTACTCTATAAGGTTCAGCGATTCCAAACTTTGGTTCATCTTTTACTTCACCCATCTTCTCAACTATTGGTGTTATATCAATATGCTTATTTTCAAGTTTACCATAAAGATATCCTTCTAACCAAATATAAAATTCTTTGTGTGTCATACCAATTCTCTACTATAAAGGTTTGCTAATACAATTCTTGCGAACTTAAACTCTTTAGCCCTGTTTAATCTTAATCCATAAGCAAGTGCCACAGTTTTGAGGTGGGGATACACTTGACTAATTGTCATTTTACCTATTTCCATCACTTATCAAATAATTTAAAATCTTCATTAACATTCCCACACTCATTACACATATATGTTGGGAATGGTACAATAGTGTCTTCAGGACTACCTGTCAATATCTTTGATACTTTTTTTAAAATAGTCACTTCTTTAAAATAAATTGATTCACACTTCTCACAATCAACTGTTGGTTGTTCTCTTAGATTTATTTTTGGTTTGATGATTTCTTCCATTTTGTTTTATATTTTATTTTTATTTTTTCTCCTTCTTTGTCCCAAGTAGTATTATACCACCATGCGATTGTTATTTCTGGTTTCATATTAAATTATAAATTATTTTATTTATTTTGTCAACAAACGTTCTTTGATGTCCATATTTAATATAGTATCAATAACTTTTCTTTCTACTCGATATTCTGTAAAATCTTGTTCATCTGTTAAGTGAATAATTATACAACCCAATAACGGAATGTTTTCATATTTAGTCCCTTTTAACATCTTTAACAATAACTTACCATAGAGAGGTAATTGTGTGTTATAGTGACCAAGAGCATTATTAGGTAAATGTTTAAAAGGTTCTCTCATAGGTTTTGTATAATCATTGGTTTCCATGTTTTTCTTTTTGTTTGTTTTATAATCGGTTATTATAAATCCAAAACCAGTTTTTTCTTTATTTAAAATCAACCAGCAAGTATCTCCTTGTCCTACGTATCCAAGTTCGGGATCACCTAAAACAATTTCTGTGTCAATTAATACCGCACCTCTTTCTTCCATTAATTTTAAAAATCTATAACCAGCTTTAATCATACGATCACCTTTCATAATCATATTCATATCGCACTCATAAAGTGGTTGTCTAACCACCTTATTTAACTTGTGTCTTTTAATTGTTTCTATCTCCAATTCGTAGTGAACTCTACTTCCCATGTTTGTAGATATTTTACCTTCTTCAGCCCATTCTGCAAGTAATGTTTGCATAACATATGAGTCCCCCTTTGCTTTATTATAAGCAGCCTGTTCTGTCGGAAACTCATCGTAAAATAGTTTCATTACTTTTGATACGGATGGAAAATCTTTTCTTATTTTTCCATCAATATCAGACATGGTATATTCGTGACCATCTTCCTTAAAAGTTAAATTTAACTCATTTCGTCTTATTGATAAGACATTTCTTATGTCTTCTGCAACTTCTTTTATGTCTTTCATTCTTTTTCTTCTACAATGTATTCGTTTATTTGACCTCTAAGATCACAAACGTCTTTATCTTTTGGTAGTTTCATTAGTTTAACTCTACCATAAAGTTTTCCTCCGTTTAATTTGTCATATATGTTTTTAGCATCTGTAAAAGCATCACCATCAAGACAAACTATAATATCTTTTTTTGCCTTCTCGTATAATTTTTCCCATAAATTGTCATTAACATACTTTCCAAGAAGTGCTATTGAATTGTCTAAGAAAAATGAGTCAAACACTCCTTCAACAAGGTATATGTCCTTTTTCCAATCAATTAAACTTTCGTTAAAAATAAGAAAGTCTTTTGCTGCTTCAGGGTTTTTGTATTTTAATTTTGCTCTTGGGTTCCATGACCTTGATACAAAAAAGTTTAATTCACCTTTTTTATTAAATGATGGAACAATAATACGACCCGCATATTCTCCTTCAATACAAAGTCCAATTTTATATTTATCTATTGTTTCTTGAGTAATTCCTCTTTTTTTAAGGTAGTTCCAAGCTTCTTTTCTTGGTAAATGGATTGGGTGTATTTCCTCAAACCTTTTATACTCTTTTGGTAGTTCTAAGTCTTTATAAACTTTTTGTTTTTTTTCTACCTTGTCAGGACGTATAAGTTTGTATGTTTTTTTGTCTTTTTTTGAACCAAATTGTTCTATTAGTTTTCCTAAATGTCCGTGTGTGTCATGTGTCTCTGCACATGCCCAACATTTATAAACGTGATTAATATAATTTATTTCTAAATTTCCCTTACCATCTGTTTTTGATAAACCTTTTATTTCATAGGAACAAACAGGGCAATCAACAGATATCTGCCCACTGTATTCATTTAAATTTTTAGGTTCACCAAAAATATTCTCTATAAGATCGACTAATAGTGACTCTTCTTTCATACATAAAAGATAAGAAATAAGGGGGAATAGTCAAACAACAAAAAACCCACCTTTTGGGTGGGTTCATATTATATATATTATTTTTTTATTCATCAGACGCATCACAATAATCATAACAAATACCTTCTAATTCTGAACATTCAATCTCAAATTGTTGTCTACCTCCAAAGAATTTTTTCTTACCTCTTAAATATAATTGATTTTCTTCACAATCATAAAATAACTCTAATTTATGATCACCTATCCCATCATAGTCTTCACCTCTATCCATTAAAAATCTGTGTAATTTTCTATTACAACCTTCTTGGGGTTCATTATCAAAATACCTAGCACTATTTGAAATATCTTCAACATGTAAAATGCTGTTACATCCTAACATATCATCAGTAGGTGTTTCACAAGAAGCTCCACCCAAGTTTACTTCCATTATTTCTAAACCACATGTTGGATCGACTAAGGTAAAATATTTTCCTCTAACTTTCATATCTAATTTAGATATTCCTGATTCAGATTCTTTTATTACTCTTCTAACAAGTCTTGCAAGATCCGATTCTGTTAATTTTATAATTCTTTTCATATTTTATTTTAATTATAAATATATACTAAACAAAAAAAAAACGGTGATTACCAAATATTTTCTTGGTTCATATAACCTAAAACACAAGTATAAGAATCTGCCATATCATAACATTCTTTTTTAAGAGTATTATTTTTAGTATATAACCATTGTATTTGTGGTTCTTTGTCTGAGACTTTTTTCCAAATAAGTTCTTTCTTATCAATATCTTTTGGTAATCCCCCAAATAAAACATGTTTACCTTTATCGTTTTGTTGAACAAACTCAGGCCAAGCATATTTTCTTGAATTATATGTTGATATAAAGTTAGGTGCGATTCCTAAAATATCATATATAGATTTAGTAATCATTGAATTGTACCTTAATAGTGTCCCTACTGTCCAAATATTATTTGAATTGAGTAGTGGTTCTTCTATAACAACTTTAGTGATTCCTAAATTTCTATAACCTTCTAATTTTTCTTCAAAAGCTTTTACTTTTAAAATTAATTCTAAAATTTTATCGTCCACTTTTGGTTTTATTACAGGTGAGAAATGTGTTAATTCTAAAAGTTCTTTTGTTTGTATATCAAACAAGCTCCAACCGATTGTTTTGGTAGAGATATCTAACCCAAGTACTTTGGGTGTATTTTTAAAATCTAAATTTTCGGACATATTACTTAAAAGTCTAACTTAATCGGATACTGCTGTATTCCCTGTCTTTTTTCGGGTGATTGTATCTTCGATATAACCATAAGTTCTTTATTAGCATTGTAAAGAGCAACTTCAGTGATGTATGGTGGTGTCGATCCGTCCCAAGTAGGATTAGATGAATCAAAGAATTGTGTTTGTCCTAAATTACAAAGAAAATTCATTACATAAATTGTTGCTTGAATGTCTGTTTCAATATTACCAAAAAAGTAATACTCACCTCCAAAATTCAAAGTTAAACCTGTTTGACCTACTTGTGGTAGTTGTATGTAATTATTTAAATCATATGTAGGTGCCGTATCATACATATTTTTAGTAATCTGTATTGTGGTACCTGTCATACCTGTTTGTGTTAAATAATTATTTACCGTTGTTGCTGATATTTGATTGTATACATCAATTTCTCTCCACAAAGTTGCCGAAGGTCTGGTTGTTCCACTTGGTACTTTTTGTGCTAATATTTTAATGTTATTTGCAGTAAAACCTGAAGGTATCGTTGTTAAGTTTTCTTGTAAAAATGGGAACTCGTTTCCAAATCTTACTAATATATCTGATGCTCCCGGTAGTAAACTTTGATCATTACCTGTAATCGTTGAGTAGTAGTTACAATGTAATGAATTAGTAAATCCTGTATTTTCAAATAAATAAGTTAAAAACAATGTTTCAGTATCTCCTGTTAATAATCCTGCGGTTCCACCTAAAACACCACTAAAAGTATTTGGGGTTACTAACCCAAGTTTAGGTGCCGGTAACGTCCAACTTCTATTTGATTTATAATTTAATGCCGCAATTATTTCATCATCATCAAAAACAATCATTTTTAAATCAGGAAAAACTTTACCAACCCTATTTGGTACACCGTTAGTATTTGCGTGTGCATCCCATAAGTGGTAATATCTTAATCCAGGTGCATTAAAATTTAAATCTTTTTTAGATTTCATATAGTGTACTTGGAATAAGTTTTGAGTTGTGAACCCTGACGGATCAGTATAAAAAACTTCACCTATAGTTGCATTTGGATTTTTGTGCCACATTAACCAAGGAATAGAAAGTTTGAAATTTCTAGCTTGTCCTGTGTTTCCTGGATTTGTTGAATCATAATCCTCCATTGCAAATTTTTCACCATAAAAATTATCAATAGATTGGTTTGTATAATGGACTATAGCAATTGCCTTTTGTTCTTCGGGAGTAACCGTAATTTTTTCTAAAAAAGAATTGTAATAATAAACTGAATCAGTATCCAATTGTCCCTCTTGGCTATTATACCCTAAGTATTCTTTTGTGTTTGTATATCCTGTAGATTTAAATTGGTTGTAATCTTGGTAGGTATTACTGAACAATCCTGCAGGTGATTCAGTCCAAGGAATATTCATATTCCATATGTAAACATTTCTTTGCGAAACGTCACAATTTGTCTCAAAATTAATCACGTCGTTAGCCCAAAATGGTTCTGGTGTAAATGTATCATACATCACTGTCATTCCACTAGGATAAAACATAGTACTTGATAATCCAGTAATTCCTAAAGAACCGAAATTAGGTAATGTCCTATCAACTTGAATATCTATTGTTGTTGCTGTTGAGCTGTCTCCTGTTACAGAAACGACTAAATAAGTAAACATAGGTGTTGATGCCGATAATGGTTGTAAAGTGTCGGTATTAAATAAAGTTAAAAACATTCCAGGGGTTACAGTACCCGAAGCCGATGGGTCTATAGTTGTTGCTGACAGTGTAATTACTGTACCCGAATGTAAAGTACTATTATCAACAATAAAATTAGGATTTATAGTATATGCCGAAGATGTAAATGCACTAAAACTAATAGAAGATCCTGTTGAACCGGTAAAAAATCCTCTTGGTGCCGCACTATTATAGACACTATCAATATATGAATTATCAAAAGGAACACCGAATGTGCATCCTGATGTTGAGTCGATAAATAATGGATACTTTACATGCATTCTGTTTTTTTGTGGTACTGGTGATAAATTTTGAGCGTTGTATTGTGGCATTAAAACATTATAATCAACCATGTCCATGTTTGATATACAATCATAACAAACTTCACTATCCCCAACTTGAAAATATGCGATGTCGAATTTACCTTGTGATATTTTTCTTCTCGCAGCATCAGTAATTAATGTGTTAATTAATGCTGCGGTATTTTTAATGATGTATGACATATTATATAAATACTAATTTTTTATTTTTTATTTAAAACCTCTTTGGTGGTCTTGGGCAAATTAAACCTGTTTTTGTAAGGATTACTTGTTGCGGTGCCGTTGAGGAGTTAACTGACTTACATAATATAGGACTTATTGTTATATTTTGTATGTTTACACTATCTTTTATATTAGCAAATAAGTTACAATGATCTCTTTCAACACAAGGTGTGTTTATGTATTGTACTATAGTACCCGTTATGGTACCACTACCTGATAATTGCACATTATAGGATGTTGTGTAAGAACTTAAATTTATATCCCCACCTTCACATACAGGATTAAAAGACGTTGATCCTACTGTCGGTCCTGTTGTTGGTGATGATATGGTAAACGTTCCTGTTTGGTTTGTTGTAATATTGTTACTATACGTGATTGATGGTGAAGTGATTGTATATGCGGTTGTATTGATGTTAAATAATAAATCCATATTGATTACTGTGCCTACAGGTAATGGGTATGGACTAACATTTATAGACCAATTGGATGTTTTTGTTGTTGCATTGCCTACGGTTACATTTGAACCGGGTGTTAATGTTAAATTTACGTTATAATTTTGAAATAACTGCTGTGGGGTTAAGGTAACCGTCTGACTTGTTATTGTATTTACACTATCCTTAACATATACCGTATAAGTACCGGTAACTAAACCTACAAAACTATTTGATGCTTGATAATTAACTGAGTCTATAGAATATGTATATGGACTTAAACCACCGTTTGGTGTTATTGTTATACTACCATTACTTGTTGTTGAACATGTTGGGTTTGTTTTGTTAACCAACATTGTTAATGGAGGTGTTTGACATAAACCTGAACTAACATATACAGTTGAATTATATGATAACGGACCTGTTAATGTCCAATATCCTGTTGGTGGTATTGTTGGTGACTGTAAATATAATCCTCCAGCATATGTCCATCCACTAACATTCCATTGTGTTGTTCCTGTATTATAATAAATTGTTTGTGTACTGCTAGTCCAAGATGGATACCCATTTATTGTTCCTCCTGAAGTAAAATTAAATTGTAATAAATTATTAGGTCTACTAAATTCCAAACATAAGTTATAAGGATAGACAGGTGTCGGTGTTGGTGGTGGTAAACAATCTGTACAACCCGTAAAAGGACCAGCAGAATATATTGGGAAATTTCCAATATATGTTTGTCCTGTATATGTGGTAGTACCATTACTTATCCAACATCCTATTTGTGTTGTTAATTGATATATTGAGCCATTATTAAGTGGGTTAGTTAAATCTGCTAAATAATATATATTATTATTTGGTGTTTCACAATTTTCTAATACTTCAAGATAGAAAGTGTCGTAGCCTACAGTACATGTTGTTGTTGCGGTAAAATCTCCATAGTAATCGACTACAGTTGCAGTATAATTACCGGGACTTAAATTTGTTAATAATGTGCCTTGTGAACCATTGTCCCAAGTAACATTATATGGTGATGTACCACCCGTCACATATAAAGCAATTAACCCGTTAGTTGATTCAGGTGTTGATGCGTTAATGCTATCACATTCTAAACCTAAAGGTAAGATTGTTATTATATTACAACTATTTCCACTTAATAATCCCATATTAGAATGTTGATCCGTTTAATCTTCTCCAACCTGTATTTGTTTTATAATAAAGATAGGTATTATCCCATGTTATTGATCCAGGTTCACCTGCGGTGTCTGCACTACTTGTTGGTGTGTATGACTCTGTAATTACAAAATTAGGTACATACGTTGTGTCACTATTAATTGCACTTATTGAGTTCCCTCCTAATATAACACTTCCAGGTGCACTAACATTATTATTTATACCTCCAATTATTGCAGAATTAAATGATGTGATTGTATGTCCTGAACCAACAAAAACCCCCGAATGGTAAACATCATCACTAACAGATACACCTGAAATTGAGCTATAATCACTACCAATGATTGTCGATCCAGAAGTTACTCCTGACTGAACAGTATTCATTCTACCACCTATCACAACACTCCAATTACCATGAGCGTAGTTTAACTCCCCATGTGAAAACGCCAACTCTCCCGATACTGATCCGACTCCACCTGCGTGTGAACTACCTCCGTAAGCAATGGTTCCTTTGTTTTGTGCGTGAGCATATTGTCCTAAAGCTATAGACGAATCTCCTTGCGCGTGTGAGAATATTCCAATTGATGTTGATGATCCTTCAGCGTGTGAGTAGTCACCTTTAGCTTTAGAGTAAGTTCCTTCAGCGTGTGATGAGCTTCCTATAGATTCGGTAAATGAACCTTCAGCATGTGATGCGTTACCAATTGCTAAAGTGCTATTACCTTCGGAGTGTGCGCCAACACCGTACGAAAACGTGCTATTACCTTCAGATGAACTATATGGTCCGTAGGCGGCTGAAATATTACGAGAAGAAGATGCGTTACCAATACTGTAACTCCCCTCACCTTCAGAACTTGATGATTGCCCGATAGCAATACAACCACTACCATTTGCGTTAGCAAATTTGCCTCCAAATACTTGATCACCATTCCATACGTTTGGTGGATATGTATTTGATATTACCCCTGGTTGTCCAAAAGTATTAACACTTATGTCATTTAAATAAACAATAGTATTTGTCCCATTGAATGTTACAGCACTTACAGATGCAACATATGTTGAGTAGTTAGCCGAATATGACATATCATCAAATACAATAAAAGATGTTGTCCCTGTAGTATAATCAACTGTTGTGTCACCATATGACGAATCTAATGTACAAACACCCGCAGTACACCCTGTTACCAAATAACCATTATCCGAACCTGTCCTTGTTCTTTGTCCATTAGCGTATGAAAAATCACCCCATGTCTCTGTAATATTACCCAACGCAAAAGATAATTCACCATAAGCGTTTGATGCTCTTGTTTGTGTTTCATCCCATATAGATATTGGGGAACATCCGTGAATGTTTGTAACATAAAAGTCAGTAATACAGTTACCTGATCCACCTGAAAATGTGGTACCAGTAAAAAGTGGTGATAATTGACTTAATGTTGCTTTATATGAAGAACCATCAGGATCTTGTGATGTATCACCTGTTATTACAATGTGTATTAAATCATCTAAAGTAGCTCCACTTGCCAATGATCTCGTTGTTAATTTTGCCATTTGTTTTTTATAATATATATATAAGTTTATTGAAATTGATATGGTGTTCCATCCATAAATTCAAATAAATCTGAATCTTGGAACTGTTTATAATTTAATTCGTTATCGCAATATACACATCCATTATCATCTATTATTTTTATAACATATGTTAAGTATGTTTCAAATACTGATGGTAATGTGAATGAATATGGTATTGTTGAAGTAGTGTCTATATATTGACATGTCCCATAACAATCATCACATACCCATATATCGTATGGTGATGTTCCTGATGTTACTGAATTTATTGTTACTATTGTTACTATTGTTGCCATAATTTTAACAGTTTCCGTTTGGTGTACACTTAAATGTTAATTTACCATTACCATTAACCTCAAATATTTGAGATGTTGCATTACCACTTTGGTTTATAGGTACTTTTATGTATGTAACACTTAAAGGTGTACTTAATGAACTATCTTCATATACATAAACCCCTGTTTGTATTGTATTAACATTAAATGCCGTAAAGAAATTTGCAGGTACCCCAAAGTTTGTAAGCTCACAAACTGGACAAGAAAGTGAAAATTCTCCTGATGCTATCCACTCTTTGTATTTTGGTGTTGGTGTTGGTTCCGGTACTAAACATTCTAAACATGTTGTATATGTTGTTGCAGTTGTTGCAGTAAAGGTATCTTGCGTTACAGATATAAATCCAGCAGGTGGTGTATATCCAACATAATTACCAATATAATTATAACAATCCCCTGTTGTTTTTAAGATATCCCCAATAACCACATTAATTGGTGGATATGCGTTTTGTATTATCATTGTATTATTAGTACATGATGTAAATATAAATTGTGTTCCCATAGGATATGACGGTGGCGTTGGTAATACACATTCAGTGTCCCCTGTACAAGTACCCCCTGAAACTATATTAGTTGTTCCTGTCACACAACTAAACGAAACTGAATTTTCTTGTGCACAAATACCAAAAGAAGTGTCACCTGTTAATATTAATGATTCTGAATTACCTGAACATCCTAACCAAGTAATAGTACAACCGCTATTTCCTGAAATTGTGTAACAATAACATAATGGAGTTGGGGTTGGTGTTGGAGTTGGTGTAGGTGTAACACAAACAGAACATCCACTATATACATCTAACACTTGTATTAAGTTTCTATTGCTTGATGCTGTTGTCGTACCTAAATAAGTAACACATTGTATTTGATTAGAAGAACTTCCATATAAAAGTGCTAAGAACGTAGTTCCTGTACTAATTGCCGATCCTGAATATGTTATTTGTTCTGTTATATAATAATGTTCTCCCGTATCACAGTCCAATAAATCTTTAACTGATGAACAAACAAAACTTCCATTATCAACAACAAATGTTACGGTATCTGCTGATGGTGTTACGGGACAAGGGGTTGGTGTAGGTGTTGGTGTTGGTGTTGGAGTTGGTGTGCTACCAGTGGTGGTTGTAGAAATATTCGCGGTAAAACCACTACATAAATCGGCTGTCGGTGTTGGAGTTGGAGTCGGTGTTGGAGTCGGTGTTGGAGTCGGTGTTGGAGTTGGTGTAGGTATATCACATTCAAGTAATACGTCAAAATCTAAATCAGAGCACGGATCTGTTGGTGTTGGTGGTGGTGTACACGAACCATTATAAAAAACGGTACTATCTAAATCAGGACATCCGTTAGATGTTGGGTTTTGTCCAAAAAAATCGCAACTTCCACCTAAACTATTACTTAAACACCAATTAGTTCCATTAAAGAATAAATATCCAGGACTAGTTCCACCTGTCCAATAATAGTAACCATCATAATCACCATACATTGTGTAAGTACCATTATACCCACTATAAGAATCAATACTTATATCTACACAATAATTATTTTCACAATATCCTGTACATAAATAATCATTACAATCAGTGACTAAAGTAGCAACACCATCAATGGTTACTGTAGCACTAGCTAATGAACCGATAGTGTAACAACCATCAGGGATTACGGTATCACCGGTAATGTTAAATACAAGTCCAAGTGTTGTCGAATAACTCCAACCTAAAACCCTAAAATTAACGCTGCTATTTATACAGTTTTGAATGTTTACTAAAGCCATCGATTTTTAACTTTATTATATAAATAATCTAAAGTTTATTTTATTTAAAATGATTTATAAAATTATAGTGTTAAAGAGAAATCTATCCTATTAATCCATTCACCATTTTTATTATTAACCCAATATATCCACTTATGTGGTTTTTCAAATGTTTTTAAGTCAATTTTTAAGTATTCTTGGTATTGAAATAAGTCATGTCTATGGATAACATTACCCATTTCATCTTCAATTCCAATATAAATAAAATTAAAATTATCTGTAAATGGTATATAAAGATTTAAATTATATGTTTTTTCCAATTTTTTATACCAATCAGTTTTGTCATTTATTGGTGGGTTTGTACCTTTCATTGTTTCAGGATGTAGTATTCTGTTTTTAAAGTTAATCCCCGCATAATCCTCATAATCTTTATGTGTTCTAACATCACCTAAACCATATATCGTTAAATCAATATTATTATCTTCTTCTTGTAGCATATGTCTTAGTCTACGTTTAGACTCATTATCCATTTCCCACCATTGTTTTTCAACAACCCCATTATTTTTATTTTCTTGGTTGAAGTCTGTCCAATGTTTTGTTCTTCCTTCTCTTGTGTATTCGTGCCAAACAACAGTTTTATGTGGATGGAATAAGTCATAACCTAACGTGTATGAACGAATTGATAAACTAATCTCATCTCCAGCAAAATATATATTCGGATCATACTTATATTCCTCACAATGTTTTCCAATAGTAAAAAAGAAATGCCCACTAACAAATCTTGCAGGTATTGGTTTTTCTAGAGTTTGCCAATTTGGAATTGCGTGTGGTCTAAAAAGTATTGTACCTCCAGGTGTGAAATTAGATGCTAACATCATATATGGTTCGACATTTAATAATTGGTTATCAGACGGTCGGTACATACCCGCATAAGACGTAATAATTGGTTTTTCTGAACCTGTCATTTTCATCATTTCAATTAATTCTTCATCCCAATTTTTTAAAAATCTATGATGTGAATCCAACTGCATAGTGTATTCTTCACCATTCCATAATTTTTGAATTTCTGAACGAGCCCAACAAAGTCCTTTACTTTGTGTCCAATGATAATCTAATATTTTAAATCTATCATCATTTGTAAATTCTTCCATTGATTCGGTTTCGTCTCTTTGCCAACAAATACCGAATGTTAAATTTTCAGGATATTTTGCTTTGTTAATACAATCTCTAACTGTTGGTAATAATTCGGGGTCCCTATATGACGCTATTTGTACGAATATTTTCATAAAATAATATTATAAAAATATATTCTTAAATAAAGTATTAACTTGATTGGGATATTGTTAATATGACTGATGGGATTGCCGGACCGTAAGTTGGTGCCGCTTCGTATTGTAAAAACGTATTATTTTGACTTGCCGTCCACCTAATTTCAAAATACTCACCAGCGTTAAAACTTTCTAAAAAATTCCAAGACGCAACAGATCTATCTCCGTTAGCACCGTCTAAAGTTACTTCTGTATTTGAATTTGGTAAATTTGATCCATTTTTAAATAACCATATAAAAACTCTAGATTTGGTTCCTGAATTTTTTTCTAATTGAGCGGAAAATTGAATATTATATATTCCTCCATATGTAAAAGTATATCTACCACCATTAGAAATTGTAATACCTGACGCAAATGATTGCGTTTCTGCGCTCATAGTATATATTGTACCAGCAATAGATATTGGTTGATTAATTAATGAATAATAAGAAGCGGATGTGTTTGTTTTTGGTTGCCATGCGGCATTTCCGTCATTATCTGAAGTTAAAACATAACCATTTGATTGATTTCCGTCAATATATTTAAATGTACCTGTAGTTCCCGTTCCACCAACTTGCAGTGTTGCTGTCGGATCTTCCGTTCCATCTGGATTTAAACCTAAACCTAATAATCCTGTGGTGTTTGGGTTACCATCACCTTTTAATTTTGTTGTGGCAGCACCATTTAATTCAAACCATAACGTTGCTTGTGTGTTACCACCTGCAGGATTTATTATCATGCCGTCAACATAATCATTACCTCTTATTTGTATTTTATTTCTCCAAAAATTAACACCAGTCGGTGATACGTTTGTTCTTGTATATCCTGTACCCACATACCCCATCAATCCACCACCAGCATTACCACTAAAACTAAAACCATTAAACGCTTTATTACCATCACTAAAATTATTTGTTGAGTGTAGTATTGCGGTATTTGCACTAAAAAAAGTAAAAATTCCTCCTAAATTTGTAGTATTACCACTGTATATTGCAGGTGAATTAGTTTGTAAAATTTGATTAGATAAAAAGTGTGTGTCGTCCCAAACAGTTATTGGGGAACAACCGTGAACATTTTTTACGTATAAATCATTTATACAATATCCGGATATTGAATCAAATAGTTGATTTATTGACGCTTTATATGATGATCCATCAGGGTCTTGTGAAGTATCTCCCGTTATAACAATATGTATTAAATCATTAGTTGTTACTCCTGTAGATAGTGTTCTATCTGTTAGTCTTTGATAAATTACCGGCATGTTTTTATTTTATAAATACTTTGTTTTAATTTTATTCGAACATATAGTTGTTGCCGTCCATAAAAATAAATAAATTACCATCTTGAAATATTTTTTGTCCACAGATTAGGGATTGGTAATGAATGCACCCATTTGTATCTATTATTTTTACGTTTAAATTATTTTCGTAAGGAAAATAATATTCAGTATTAAAACTTACGGTAGGTGGTATAAATGTTGTTCCCGATACATAAAAACAAGAGGTGTTTGTTACATCACATATGAATACGTCATATGGTGCCTGCCCGCTAGTTACTCCTGTTACTTCTATTAACATCTATATCCAAACTAATCTATCCCCACTTTCTGTGGTTATTATGAGTGCCGTCTCAGTTAATATAAAAAATGTGTCGGCAGGACAATAAACATACTTGAATATCAAACATCCCGTACTATCAACTAACTTGATTAGTAAAACTTGAGCTGATGAAAAAAAAGAGTTAAGTGTATATGTTGTTCCTGTTGACCCCAACAAAAAACAGTTATTCATGTATTGGTCACATACATAAAACTGATATGGAGGTGTCCCTCCTGTCTCTCCTGATATAATTAATTGTGATGGCATTATGGACAGGTTTGAACATTTGTTATTACACCTGAAGCATCAACTTGAATTACATATTTAGTATCATATATGAACCCTGAATAGTATCCAAGACCTATTGGTACCGGTGCATTATAAACTGAAATCCAATTATTATTTCCATTTACTATATTAGCTCCCGTTGTTCCTGAGTAAACCGTAGAACCCACATTAGGTGTTAGACCAATATTACCTATTCTGTATGATGTATTATAAGTAATATTGTTGCAAGCATCGCCACTTGTTGTTGCAGAAATTGCGTTAACCCCAATCATATTTTTATTACCACTAATTGGGCTAGTGTATCTCCATCTTAACCATGAAGAACCGGTTCCCGGCGGTCCAATAGTGGAACCTGAACTTGAATTTAATATTTCTAAATAATGTATTTTTTGTCCGTAAACATTGGTGTGTGTTGTGGCACTAGATATTAATGTTAAAGTACCAATCCCTGAACTATTTGTTGATGCGGTAAATGTATTGGCACTATATTCATCGTAATTAATGCCGTTTATTGATGTTCCTCCTGAAAAATTAATCAAATTTGGTAACGTCAATCTCATTGTAAGAATTTCATTAGGTGCTCCTGAATATGATATAGTTCCAGATTCAACACCAGATAAAGGCCAAATACTACTACCAACATTAGCAAATGATGTTGATGTGTATAATGCTTCATATGTTACTGGTGGTGCTGGGCATAATGTCCCCGTGCAGGTTACATCATAAACCACAGTTAAACTTAAACTAAAATCAGCATCAGATAATGGGTCTTCATCACCATCACAATTAGAATATATTGTAAGTGTATTATTTAATAAATTTATCTCATAACTTTGGATTTGTGGTATACCTGATAGTATGTCCTCTATGGTTGTTTGCCAAACCGTATCTTGTGGAACATCATTTAAAGTTGTTGCAGTGTAGAATGTTTGTGTATAAGCGCTCCCATTAATATCAACTTGACAAATAAGTTCTGCAGAATTTAAAGAACAACCCGTATAACCTGAAGTTATATCTAAATAACCTTCATTTAACATTTCAGAAAGTCCTCTTTTTGTCCCAACCGTCGTTGTAAAAGTACTATTACAAACATTAAACAATTGATATGATGTAGGTGTGATTCCGTTACAATCAATTGAGAAGTACTGAATATCGTAACATCCGTTACTATCGGTTATCTCTACGTAATAGTTACCCGCCGAAAGTCCTGATATTGTAGAACCCGTTTGTCCATTACTCCAATTATATGTAAATGTTGGTTCTCCTTGATATATAACAACGCTGGCGGATCCGTCATTTCCATTTACACAATTATTCTTTTGTACTGACGTAACGAGTTGTCCCGCAGTTGTAATAGTAAACCCTGTTGATACTGCACATCCATCGATATCAGTTACTGTTATGGTATAGTTTCCAGGAAATAAGTTGTTATACGTTACTGCAGTGCTTGATGTATCAATTAATGTGTCCCCATTACTTAATACATAATCTAAAACACCATTATAACCACTATATACTTCAACATATGCAATTCCATTAGCAATACCACATGTTGATCCTGTTGTTGTTGCACTTATATTAAATTTCTGTTCAGATGTTACATTTAATGTCGTTGTATAAATACAATCAGTTCCTGAACCGGAAATAGTTAATAAGTAAGTATCGTTTTGTAAATTTGTAAAATTGTTAGTTTGATTTAAACTTGTATTTTGAATAACTTGATTAGTGTTTTGTCCTGATAAAATATAAGTATAGTATCCCCCTAATCCCGCAATTTGTACATTAATTTCTCCGTTATTTTGATTACAATTAGAATTATTAACCATTATATCAACAACGTTAAATCCACCAACAGGACTTAAAAAACCACTTAATGTTGTTTCACAAAAATTAGCATCTCTTACAACTACTTGGTATGTTCCTGCAGCTAAATTAGTTAATGTGAATGTGTTTGACAAAGTATAACCAACCTGAGCAGTAGATGCTGAATAGTAAAATGGTGCAGTACCACCTGTAAGTATATACGTTAAACTTCCGTCAGACGCAAAACAACTCGGTGTTGATGCGCTTAATAATCCAATTCCTAATGGACTTGCAGCCCCAATATATTCACTTTTTGTTAATTCACATCCACTACTATCAGTCACAGTACAAGTATAAACTCCTTGTGTTAGTCCTGTTATTAATTGTGTTGTTTCACCATTACTCCATAAATAAGTGTAAGGTCCCGTACCTGTTAAACCTGTTACCGCTAACTTACCTTGATTAATAACACAATTTGAGGTGTTAACAACCCAAAACCCGTAATCTAAAGAAGTACTTGCCGATATTATTGCGTTTTCTGTATTTGCAGTTGTAAATCCATAATCAAAAACTGTTGCATAATATATTCCGCTTGGTAACCCATTAAAATCATAAGGTAATGTTCCTGTCGTTTGGACATCATATAACACACTATCTTTATATAACATTATGGTATATGGTGAACCTGAAGATGTAGCACTAATAGATAAATAACCTGTATCCGTACCACATGTTGTTCCGCTAGCAGTCACAATGTTAGCTTCAAAACAATCTGTAACTAAAACATTAATATATAATTCATTGTTTTGTAAACCTATAGAATCATTTAATCTGAATACATAAGTACCACCCGTTAATCCGGTAAAAGTTATAGGTCCACTACTTGTTTGAGCAGTTAAAGTTCCCGGTATAATATTATCAATAGTGTATGGTGGAATTCCACCATAAGAATTAAATACAACAGTTCCTGTTGTTGAGTCACATAATCCTGTAAGTTGGAACCCATAACTTAAAGGTCCTTGATCACAGCTTTGGGTACATGTTATACCTGTCGCAATGTAAACACCTCTTGCACTACCTGAGTAAGCCTCATCAATACAGATACTCTCACCTAAAGAAACTCCTGTTTGATATTGTCCACAACAATCAAAGTATTCGTATACACCACCCGTTAAACCTGATACACAAGCCATATTTTTTTTTAATTTATATTTTTATTTATCATGGTGTAACCGATTGGGTACAATTTATTTGTAAATCAACACCAATATTTAAATACAGAGTTTTATTTGTAAAATTATCGTAACAAGTTGAGTTACTAACAATTAAAGTATTACCAGCAAAATAATAATTAAGTCCATAATTATATAACCCCTCCAAGTATGTGTTTGCGGCATTTGATAAGTCAGTAAGCGTGGGGTATCCGTAGATTCCGTAACCTGTGTAAAATTGTTGTTGAATAAGGACCTGTGAATCTAATCGACAATCAATATACCAATTAGTTACAATACTATTCAAATCACAGTCACTTTGAGTAAACCCACTATTACTCAAAACATTGTTTAAAGCATAACTAAGGATTAAGGACGGGTCAGTAACGGTGTTACACTTTAATGTTTGATCAATACAATCATAACTAAAAGGTTCCCCATTGTAAGTACAAGGTACACAAGCAACAGGAATAAATGAACATCCTCTTTGTCTTCTCCAAACAAACTTTTGTCTATGAAAAATAGAGTTTTCCATTTTTTGTCCTGTTAACCAAAGAGTAGTGGCAGGAACTACTTGTTCTAAAAGTCTTTGCCAATGATCTCCTAAACCTAAAGTATAATCGATCATTTTTTGGTAAGTAAATTTATTAGATGGTATTCCTACAGTTTGTTCAGATTCTAAGTATCTCCAAAATACTGATTGTAAGGTTGGATACCCTCCGGTTTTTCCATCAAATATTGTTTGTCTATTTCTTACATTAATAAAATTATTATAGAAGGTTTGTGCAAATTCAAAAAAAGTTTTTTCTTTTGGTTTAGGATTTATAAAAGTCCAATCAATATTTCCAGGGTATGGATATGGTGTAGTTAAACCTGAATTTGGTATTGGGTAATTATATTTAACAGACATGTCCCATATATCATATGTTATACCTTGCCCCATATTAGTATAAAGTTCAATGTTTTTAGAATTTATCACTAATCTATCGTCACTAACATTATAATCAACACCGTTAAAGTTAGAACCATCTTTTCTATTACCCGTATCATTAACCGCCCATGACTTTTGGTTATCACTTACTTTTGTTAGAGTATATCCTTCAGCAATATCAGGAAAGTCTCTAAATCTATCCATATATTCCTGTCCATAACTAAATGGTTTTAATGAAGAAATTAGATATGGATTTGTTGGGTTAAATGAAGAATTTACTGAATCTGCAACTTCAGGGGATCTATGTTGAGGACTTTTTTCAAACCATCCGGCACCTTTTTGAAAAAAGTTATCGTCTGTTGTTGCAGGACTTTTCGGATATCCGTCACTATCTATACCGTAATCATTAAGAGTGGTTGAGATGAGGTTGATAACTCCACTACAGGTATAACCTGTATATATATTACCCATAATACTGAAAGTATTTGCCGGATTCAATACCGGTGTTTCTACATATGAAGTTCCTCCTGATATCTTACAATACTTTTCATAAAATTCATCATAGTTAATTTTTGTGTCCGCCAAATAAATAACTTCATTGAATTCTATTAATGCTTCAGGTGCACCAATAAATCTCATCACATATTCTAAAGACTGTCTAGTACCTTTTTTCCTAAACATATATGCTGAATTTAATATTAAATTTCTATAATATTCGTAATTTAATTCTGTCGGTGTCGATGATACCGCTTGTCCCGGAAATATTTGTTTTGCATTAGGATCAAAAACAGAATTAACAAATCCTTCATTTGTTATTGGTGATATATCTGAATTTATACCTAATGTTTTTGCTAAATTAGTTAATAACTGTGATGGTATATCATTACCAACTTGGTAGTTGACTGAATTCATATTTGCTAAAGCGTCTATGAATTTTTTTACTTCATCGAAACTTCTACCATATATTTGTAAAACTTTTTCTATTTTTTGATCTTGGGTGTCAAATTCTTTAAATGAACCTGTAATTAAAAATCTACTTATTAAATTTGTTTTATACTCATCTAATTTTTCCGCAAGAAACTGAACATCGTTTATATACTTTTCAAATTTAGAACCGTTAATATCTAAATTCCAATACTTATCTAAAGGCCAAGTAACTTGTTTACTATATAGAGTATATTTACCTGCCGCGTCATAATCAGGATACGTGAATGTTGCAGTGTATTTAGGGTATGATGATCTATTTAATAAAAAATCTTCAATTTCATCAAAATTATTTAAAAATTCTTTTTCGGTTACCTCATTATTTGGTTTAATTACTAAATTAAAAGTTGATGCGGTAGTATCGGGAAACATTTCACCCTTAACTGTTATGGTCAAAGTACCACCTGTCATATTTTCAACAGGTACCATATCAGTTATTTTATATTCATCTTTAACATCCCTAAAATACGCAGCATACCCTTCAAAATTATTAGTCATATCTCGATATGGACTAACAGGTATTGGTCTTGTTGAAATATTTCTTGCGGCATTTTCTGAATAATCGATACCGAAAGGATTGTAAATTAAACCTGTATCAATATCAAATGTTGTTTCATCGTTTTTTCTATCGTAAGTAATATTAAATGCAGTGTTTCCTGTGTAAAGTCCTGTAATTTGTCTTGGATATACTTCTAAAGCTGCTGGAAAATAATTTATTACCTTTATAATAGACGCTGATAATCTTTTTTGTAACGAACCATAAAGAGAAAAACTTGTAATTTCTGAAATATCAAAATTAGGATAAACTTTAAATGTTTTTTCAATGATTTTTTTTATTTCTTGTATGTTATCTATTTTAAGATTCTCTAACGTATATGGGTTAGAGAATATTCCCGTATCAAACTTTCTATTTGTTTTTTCGTATATAGCACTAGTAAACTCAAAATTACCTTGCGTTAGTCCTCCTCCGTCAACGATTTGGAAACCAACTAAATTGTCAGAAAAGGTTTTTACACCTCCAGGTGGGAAAAATATTTTATTTGCCATTAACTAATAATATTTGTAAAGTTTTTACTAAAGTCTATATTATTACCTCTATCTTGTCTAACCTCATACAATAATTCATTGAAGTTATCTCTAACTTCAAATAGGTTATATTGCTTGTAGATGTTCCCTCCACTATCGTAAAGAGTATAAATTCCGTCCTCAATACTTTTAGTTTGATTACCGTAAAGGGCAATTGCAATTGTATCTAAATCGTAATCAGCCATTTGTATATCAATAGTGATTGGATTAAAAAAAGTATTGGTGACAATAATATTTTGATTAGGTTGTCCAATAAAAGGAGTTGCATTTGGTTTATTTGTTGGCGACGACGACGGTGACAGTGTACAAAATACTAAGTCACTACCTCCATCAACATATCTATATCTTATACTTTTTTGTGATGAGTTTACTTGTTCTGTTACAACAGGTTCACAAAAAAACGATGATGTTACAATTCTATAAAAATTAGGTATTTTTGTACCATCTTGATTTAAATATTCTACTCTATAACCAACCAATCCTTGATTTGTAAATTTGTTTCTAAACTGTGAAGGAACTTGATTTATATCTATAACAATACCTTTTACGTTTGGTAATGCAGATAAAATTCCACAATCACTGATTGTTGTTCTTATTTCTGCTGGTCGTAAATAAACCGTATATATTCCTTTTTTATTAAATTCAGATGCCGGTAGTTTTAAACTATATAAACCACCTAATATTTCAACGTTAGCGTTTCCACCTGTATTTGAATTATGAAAATACGGTGTTAAAATACTTCTTGAGTTTAATTTTTTTAATAGAAAATTATCTGTAACGTCTCTTGATACAGTATAATGTAATATTATATCAACATCGTCAGGTGATACATCAGCCGGTCTAACAATTCCATACGTTCCTAATGCCATTTTTTTATTTTATAAATAGTTTATATTGTTTTTTTTATGTCGTCTTTATACGATAATATCCATAACCGTATCTTACCAAGTCACCAATGTTATCGACTTCACCCAACCTTTGTAATGGTTCAAAAGCAGAATATTTACCTCTTTCTATATAAACATCTGTTTGTATTTCAGGTGACATAACAAAATCTAATAGGTATTCATTTTTAGTCATGGCCGAAGCTACTATATCGTTAGATGTTATACCACTACTATTAACAATATAGAATGTTTTACCATTAACTAAATCATAATAATTAACATTATTAATTGTATATGCGGTATAATCAGGGGTTATAGAGTCGACTTGTCCAAATACCTGATTGTTTTTATTAAACACATAACCTACAGTATATGGGGTTGATCCCCATCTTTTTAAATCTTGTAATCTTGAACTAGTAAACCCTGAAATAGTAAAAGGTACTGACGTAAAATTACTTGACACCTGATATGGTATGTTATTTTGTGCGTCTCCATCAAAAATATAATTGTACGACACAGGTATATTTGCCCAATTACCTTGTTGTGGTATAAATGTTATTGTTCCTTGTTGATTAGTAACAGCTGCAGGAACTAAAGGTATTGTTATTGGTTTTTGTATAACTGTCACCCCCCAAGGATTACTGCCTGATAATGAAATTGTATAATTACCAGGTCCGGCATAGATATGGTTTAATGATGTTGTTGTTAATGTTTGTGAAAAACTGTCTCCCCAATCAACACTATATGTCGTAAAATCTAAATAACTAACAGTAAAATCACCAGATGTGTTATATAATGTTACTTCATACGTATTTAAAACGTTTGTTCCTGAAAATAAAAAATTAGTCACAATATCTTTTTGTAGTAATAACCCATCAAATTCAGAATAGAAACCAATATCATTATAAGTCTGTGTAAATACTACAGGAATTGTTAATCCCGTTAATAAAGAATCACCATTTGTTCCCCCACTTAATATGTATGACATACCTGAGTAAACATATATCGAATCCGTTCTAAATGGTTGATTGGGTACTGTGATGTTTAAACACGGTTGTTTTTCTTCATAATTATATCCGGTGTCTGCGGTATACACAAATCCGTATAAATCTAATGATAGATTTTCAGGTGAAATTAAAACGCTATATTTTTCAGATTCCATTATGGGTTAACATATTCATACCACATTATAGCTTCAGAGGCTAAAGGACCGACACCAACTCTTGTAAGTGCAGGGTATTCTTTATATATTTTATATTCATAAGTAGAATAATTAAAATCAACTTTATAATAGAAAAAATCAGACTTATCAAAATTATAAACACTCAAACCAACTAATGAAGATTGTGGCGTATTCATCATCCTAATAAATTGTCCTTTTTTTGCGTTAAAGAATTTTGCACTCATATAAAAAGTTGTATTTGTCAAATACGATGGGTTCTTTAACCAATAAAAAAAGAAACCTTCTTTATCTGCACCTACATAATCAAGTAAATATTTTGGTTTTTTTACATCAACTTGTGTTGGGTTTAATAATGATCCGATAAATCCTGGTTCTTTTAAACCTTGCTGTGTTGGTAAGACAACTGAAAATAATATTTTTTGATTTTCGGAATTTTTAGTATCGTAAAAATCTAATTTAAAAAAACTACCTTTAAACGAATTTGCAAAATAATATATTTCACTGTCAGTAAATGTCGCATACTGATAGTCGTCCAACCAATTTGTTATTGTTGGTGGTGTAGTTATTAAATCTGTAGGTGCTGATGGATCAAAAAAATTAAACTGATAATATATCTCGGTTTTGTCTTGGTTTAAATCCCATGGCGCGTGTGCAAATTTTGTTGTTTCAAAATCATCAATACCATTAATTGCTTTTTTTACTACATCGGCTTCATATTCCTCAACACCCATATCCCTACCTTCATTATCAAATGAAAGCTCAACAGGTATAATAATATCCCTATCATTAACGTTAAGATTAAACCTATAATAATTATTATTCACAATCGTCGTTAGTTGGTTCGTTTATTAATGTTGTTGTAACAATATTAGTTCGTTTTATTGGTTTTTGTAAAAATAAAATGTTTTTAAACGGGTAGTGTGAACCGTTAATAAACGGATAGTCAACACCTAATCCATCAGCATCTAAATAACCATATGTATAAATGTCTCTCCATATAAATGTTTCATTATACTGTGAGTACCAAGCATAGTTTGGTATATTATCGACGGCACCTTTATTTCCATATTCTAAATAATCACTAAAAACCCGAATAGGGACTCTATAATGTGGTTCATAAGCATAACCACTAGGTAATGTTAATGGTGAATTATCTAAAAAATAAATAGGGTTAAATGAGTATTTGTGATATAAAGGAGATATAACATATTCTTTTTGTTCCATAAAATTATACTCACAAAAATCTCCTTTTATTATATCATCAACATTTAAAAATGAGTTATAATAAAAAAATTGTCCACTACCCGCAGGGTATTCGTATGATAATACAGGAATATTATCTTTATTTAATATGGATGTATGATCCCACCAGTTATCTACGTTATTTTTTTGAAAATTAAATTCCCAACCCACGTCTAAACCAACTATATTACCATTTTGATTAATTGCCGGCGGATTAAACCAACCCATATAACCTCTTTCAATTATTGTTACAAATAAATCGGTAATAGGTTTACCATTGTTATCAACTAATGGTTTTATGTTAATGTCTTTATCAAAAGTATAACTAAAACTTTTAGAACCATCCTTTACAGAAACTCTCTGTACTTGGTTAGGTGTTAATGCTGAATATTCTAATTTAGATTTAACAGGAAATGGATTTGTTTCGAACCCTCCTTGCGTAATATTAACGTCTTCAATGTTTGTTAAAATTTTATGTAATCTAATATAGTATTTTGATTTTGTTTCTCCACTATTCTGTAAATTAGCAATTCTTTTAAAATTACCATAAGTACCTGTAGTTACTTGTGTTGTTGGAAATTTTAAATCATAAATACTAAATACGTTTTCTTCTGAACCATATGTTCCATCTCCCAAACCATAGACTTCAAAAACATTCTTACCCCCTAAACCTGAAGGGTTTGTTGGTATAGAAAGTTCTACGTTTTCACCTACTTTTATATTGTGTTTGGTTCCGCAATAAAAATAAACTAAAGACTTACCATTAAAAGATGCAGTATCAATAACAAAAGGAATACCATCTGAAACAATAAAATTATTAGTCACATTGTAAACTTCACTTGTGTATGCCATACTTTGTTGTGTATCACTACTAAAAGCATATGACAAATAAACCGCCCAATTATATGTTGATGAACTTTTGGTAACAAATGGTATATGTCCTGAAATACCTTTATTTCTAATAAAAGTAAATTCCTCAAATTGTGGATACCCTTCCCAAGCAACTGAAGGGGTTGGTGGGGTATTTGCGGTCGCGTTTGCAATTGCATTTGTGTAATAAAGATTATCTCTATAAGGTGTATATGTTGTTTTACCACTGACAGTATTATTAAAAATATTTACAATCTTACCTGAAACTCTTAATTCGCCACTTTCTTGTCTTTCTTTATTAAATAATTCTTCTTGGTTAATGGTTACAGATCTATCTCCTTCAACCATAGTTCTCCTATCACCAATTAATGGTGGTTGAATCCACACATCTTTATCTGTGTTAGATGCGTATCTTTTTGAACCTAAAACTATTAATATTTCGTTTTCATTAGACATCTTGATTCAATATGTATTTAGTAATATATCTGTTTATTGCACTTTTACCCTTACCTAATCCAAAATAAAAGTGGTAAGGAGCGCCAACCAAGAATGGGTTTTGTTGTCCAGGAGGCATAGTCTCATCAGTTGCACCTGCAGGTGTTGAATTGTAAATATATCCTCTTCTACCTGTGTTTAAATTATTAAAGTATTGTGAAAAAGGTGACTGATAAAAACTTAAATCCTGATATTTTTGTGAATAAAACCCGCCACCTAAAGTATTTGTCTCCCAATCATTTAAATCACTACCAAAAATAGTATTAACTGAACCTTGATTTAATTTCCATTGATAAAATGGTACTTCTTGAGTTTTAGGGTAACCAAAATAATTAGTAAGTGTTGGTGTAAATGTCGTTATTCCAGGTGATACAACAATTCTATTTTCAGTATTTGATGTAAAAAATACTCCAAATGTTGCATCACCCGCAGTTGCAATATAAATGTCTCCAACACCATCATAACTATCCTCATCGAATCCTTCCACACCATATTCTGAATTAATACTAAATAGTTGTACAACATCACCATCCATTCTGTCCTCACTTCTTGAGAACATTCTATTAATAGATGCATCTCCAAAGTTAAATATTTGTTGTAAAAAGTTAGTATTTATCAATCTTGACACGATAAATAACTGAAGTAGATCTGAAGTATCATTATATGATGTTGATTTTAAAGTGTCAATAATATAACCTTCAAAATCAGGACTAGTACATATTTCTTTTGTAAATTCATCTCTTGGACCCATATCCATAATAGTGGTAGGGAAAAATAAATTTCTCGCATTTGTTCCACCAAAATTAACAGGTTGTAATGTTGGGTTTGAATAAGTTCCTTGTTTTGGTATTTGTCCTACAAAATTATTAGAATCATAGGGTGTACATCTATAGAATAATGAGTTTGTTGTATTTTCAGTATAAAAAATTGGACCTTGTCCCGGTCTTAATGTACTATCATATGAACCACAAAACTTATATTTTTTAGGTTGTCCAATTATATTAAAAATTGTTTGTTTTTTAAATGAGAACATATATAATGTACCATTAACCCAATTGTTTTGGAATACGTGAGCAAATATCCCTCTACATGCACCAAACATCATTCTAAAACGTAGCTTCCATTCTGTAAAGTTTTCAAAGTCTTTTTTAATATTTACAACATATGGTTTTTGAATGAACTGATAACAACCTGATTTAATTCTAATAGGATTTTCATTATCATCACACGGTGTTTCAACACCGAAAGTATTATTTGCAGGATCTACTGTATAACATTTCAATGGTACCATTCCCGCACAATCAAACGTTGAAAGTACACTACTAGCAGCATTTGGTGCGTCAGGTCCGAAGTCTTGTGCATTATTAGATGAATCTGTTTGTGATACACCAACAACAATAGGGTTTGCGGATTCATTAACAATATACGCAGCAAAATTATCGTTTTGGTGTAAAGCAAATGAATTCGCGTTTACACCAGTACCACCACCACTTTGTGTTACATCAGATGTTGGTAATCTATCAGATCGTAATACTAATTTAGGGTTAACGCCTGAAGGTATTGTAATTAATAATGTTGGGTTTGTAGTTACGTATGCTGGGGCATAAACTCTTGCGTTTATACTTGATAATGATCCAACAACGTTTCCTGTTGATGAAGTAGAACCTATTAATGAACCTCCTTCTATATTACCTTGTAATGTTGACGAATAAAACTTTATAGTATTTGTACCATTTGATGAGACTCCAGGTCCAGATGTTATTGTCCCAAGTGTTGGTCCTGAAGTTGGGTTCCATCCACCACCTCTTGATTTATCCAATGAAGAATAATATTTGATAGAATTTGATGTTACCGCACTAAATTGGGTTCCTGTTATTTGAAAATTAAAAGGCGTGTGATATAAACTATTATTTAATGTAGAATAAAGTGTTGTATGACTCTCGGGACTTATATAGTTATTGAACCAAGTACCGCTGGCTGATGTAGGTTGTATTGGGATATTTAAATTAAATTGTCCTCTAACCCTTACGTTATTTGATCCTAAAGTATAACCAAAAAGTTTAGATAAGTCGTAATTTATTTCTTGTTTATCAGAATAAGGATCAACACCCCTAACCAAGAATATTATTCCCATATTTTTCCATCCGTCACCGTTTAACGTTAAAGGATTAATTTTTTCTGTTCGTAAGTTATTATCGGTATCCTCATATACTATATCTTGTAATTTGTTTAAGACATATTTTCTTAATAATGATGAGGTATCTAATTGTAGTGATGGGTTAGGTTGTGTACTAATTTTTATACCATTAGTTAATAAGTCTGCGTCATAAGCAGTCATACCCGTAATAACTTGAAAATATTCTAAACCTGTTTTAAACTTATACTCTTTTTCACTACTTGTTCCCGAAACTTGTATTGTTACTGGTGTTGCAACACCGGCTTGTGATATATATGTCATATTAACATTAGTAACCGCTGTTGCTGACGTACCTGTTATGGTATTTGTTCCAAATTGATTTGTTACTCCACTTACAATATTTAAATCATTTACACTATTTGGATTAGTAAATGTCATTATGGTACCTGATTGATAACTACTCGCAATTGATGGATCACAAAGTAAAACCATAACATTATCGGTAAATGGTGTTCCATTATTGATTTTAGTTTGGATGACATTTGTTCCATCAAAATATCTAGCTCTAACATTCGCTAAATTTAATGACTGTGAATATGTAATATCTCGTTGTAAAATATATTGTGAATCAGAGAATACACTAACCACAGGTGTTCCTATTTCTGGAGTTGTTGGGTATCCCGCGATTGCATATCTAATACCATAGGCGTCCGCTTGATATTTGTTATTCTTTTTTGTATCGCTACCACTATACTCATCAACATCCAAATAACAAAAATAAGTAGGATACCCTTGTTCTATTTGATTATCACTGGCATTAACATCACATAAATCTATACTAGGTACCCCACCCCAAAAATCATTTGAGTTTACATTAGCCAAGAATGAATTGTTACTTCTTGTATAAATTTTATATTTACCTATTTTAGTTTCAGATGTTCCTCCACCACCACCTAATGGTGAATCGTTAATTTCATCTAACTCTAAATCAGGAGCATCACATGAACAAGCTTCACAATCAGGATATGACATCATAGGTAAATTGATACCCTTGAAGTTAAATTTAGTTAACATTGGGGATACCTTAGCAGCAAATAATATTGCCGCGGCGATAAATACAACCGCAGCCACACTATATAAGACTGTTAATCCAACCGCGGGAAATGCACTAACCGCAGCCGCAATATATTGATATCCTAAATATGCTAAATATACAGGAAAGAATATAGCAATAACCCACTTCAAAATAGGCCAAACAAGGGCTAAAACATGTAATACAGGAATTAAAGCATAAAGTACAGGACTAAAAATTGTAATTACTAAGTTAAATAGGAAAAATATAAAATCAAAATTTCTAACCCCATCATTAACAGGGAATCTATTTGTTGTTGTGGTACATGTTCTATCGGTGATTTCTTTAATACCTAAATGTCTACTTCTATTATATCCCCATTTCCATCTATCAAGAAAATTTGCAATAGTATAAACTTTATTGAAGTGAAATTCATAAAATCTATCCTCACAATCAATAGCCTCTTGTATCATTTGGTTACCTATGGTTGTGGTTGTATCTCCATAGTCATTCCAATCTAAACTAAATGCATATGAATATAATTGAGCATTTAAGTCAACGGGTTGATTAGTATTACTTGGTGACCATCCCCATTCTTTTATATTAGGCACCAAATAATCGGCTCTTAAAATATTACTTTCTATACCTTCTTCATTTTGGTATTGGATTCTAAATCTATATTTTGCCTTTGTTGGTATCCCTTGTGTCGGGTCATTCGATAGAACTTGTTCCCCAAACTCGTTAGTTGTAACATAGTCAAGATTCATTGGTACTTCGGTTACCCATGTACCTTCGTCGTCAATGATTTTACCTCCTTCGGGTAGATTGTATTGTTCAAGTATTGGTCTACCGTTAATATCATAATATATTGTTTGTCTGATTGCTAAAATTTTACCTGAAGCCGAAACTAAGTCACATAAATTACCTGTGTTTTTTTTTGGTTTACAGTTTGTTTTCAAAAAGTCCTCTTCTGCGGTTGAGAATATTGAACCCATAAAAACCGCTTGTGGTTTTATTTCTATTCCAACATCTCTTAAATCAAAATCAACTCTTGTAATTCCAATGTCGCATATATCTTGTTCCCCCCAAAATGATGTAACATCAGCATCTTTTTTTATGTTTATTATTTGTGGTAAAGACGCTAAATCAGTTGACGACTTAAACTGATCACCATTAAACTGTTCTGAGGTTGCCATACCCATTCTTATTAAATCGGCAGGTCTTAAAGAAAAACACCCAATGTTTGATAAATCTAAATCTAAAACAACTGTTTGTATCCCTAATGGAACACCTATAATCATAAAGTCACCGCTTTCGTTAGTTTTAACGGTAAATTTGTAGTATTTTTCATACACCTCAAGTACTTCTTTTCTTGTTAACACATCTTCTCTATCGGGAAATGTCCCTGTAGGCGTGTGTCCACCATATTCTTTAACATAAGGTAAAAGGTTATATCTATAACCATCTTCATTTTTATCTTCAAGTGTTTTATATGGGTATAATGTTGAAATTACTATGTCGTCTTCATCTTCAGGTTTTAAAGGCACAAATACTGATACTGTTGCATTTGGTATTCCGTAACCTCCATTAACAATCACTCTACCTGCAATAACCCCATAATCAGCACAAAATCTTGTATAAACATCGTCCTGTCTTAATTTTAATGATAAAATTTCAAGAAAATCAAAATCCTGATTAACGTTAATTCTTATGTTTTTGTCTACTCCCGGCTGTGTTCTTATTCTATAACTTTTAGTCATTTGCCTTTTTAAAAATAAATAGTTATGTTCCTATTTTTTAAAAATAGGTGTTATAGTAATAAAATAAATAATCTTATGAAAAGTCTACCGTTTTAAGACTCTTAACTCTTACCTTAATGTCTTTATTGTTAAATCTAACTTGGTAAACCTGATCAGGTTCTGCAAAAATCGTATCGTCAATTAAACCAATTTCTCTTGTGACTTTATTTACATATTTTTGAGATGTCTCAGATGACGAGTATTGTCCTCCGACTTTATTATATATTTTTAAATCCGATAATGTGGATACTCCGGCAACATTTTGTATTAATCTTCTAACGTCAGAAACATTTACGTTTTGTCCCAATTCTCTATTACTCGGTTCCATATAATTTGCAACTGAATTAATAATTTCAGTAATTACTTGTCCTTGATTTCTATCAGATTCCATTACCACAAAAATTTCAAACTCTAAGTCTACTACCTTTGCAACATCAATAGATATATAATCATTAATCATTCTATATTTAGAAAGGTATGTTGCTAAATTAGACTTCAAGTTATTTGAAACGACTTGTGTTAATTTACCTGAAGTATCGTATGATAATATTTGAATTTTAATTTTATTATTGTTTTCAGTTATTGAGACTTTTGCAGGTGCTCCGAACTTACCCGGCATTGTATCTATTAATGATTTATAATCATTTACCGTTACTGCTCTTTTTTGTGCCGCAAAATTAAAAGACACCATATTTCTAACCTCTTCAGTTGTTGGTGGGTTTGAACCCCCAATTGCTGCAGTGACATTAGTTATTGATAGTGAGTTTTGTACGTTTGTGTTTACTATATCTGAAGGACCTGTTAATGCAAAATCTATGGTACCGACTTGATTAATAACTCCCACACCAACATTAGATGCCAATCCACCACCTATTCTATACTGTACAAAAACAGTTGTATTTGGTTGTACTGTTAATCCTAAACCTATATTATTTTGATAATTTGCCAAATCCAATTTAATACCATTTCTTGCAAAATCAGCTAATTGTTGATTTGGTGTTTTTGTACCTCCACCAAATTGTATTTTCATAAACCCTTCCGGTGTGTACTCAGTTATAAACCTATTTTCTGTTTTTATATATTTACCAACTTTAACACCAGCCTTGTCGGTTGGTTTTGTTGGGTCCTCAATAAAAACCGTATCTTCTGCCAATGCATCCACTTCGTACCATTTATTTTGTGAAGATAGAAAATCACTGTACGTTGGTATGTTAGGATAACTTGTACCGTCTTTTTGTATTATTGATGTTACTCCTAATACATTTCTTTCAGGTAAAAAGAAATTAAAAAATGGTACAACGTCCGCAGGGTTAATCACTCTTTTAAAAACTTTTGTTGTTCCATTAACAACAACTTCTCTTTTTGTAATAACATAATTTATAATTTTATTATTAGCATCAAAAGTAGGTACTTTTGTTCTATTAACAAAACCTTCATTATTATATTGAGTTGAGAAATCAATATCATAAACCGTTTCAAATGTGGTTCCTGCACCATTAAATTGTGATCCGGCTCTTAAAATACCTAAATATCTATAATCCTCACTATCCCCTAATGGTGGTACAACTACTGATATATCAACAACGGCAACAGAAGGACGATAACCAGGTATCTTTAAACCATATGTTCTAGCAATATTATATATTGATGATCTTTGTTGAGCATATTGTAAAACTGTTTCCTGTATGCTCCTATCAATGTGAAAATGTAAGTTATCTGCAACTGCGGCATTTAAATCCATTAAAACTGAAAATACAGAAGCGTCATTAAAATTTTGTACTAATTCAGGGTAATACTGTTTAGTATAGTTTATCAAGTCTTGTCTTATCCCTTGAAAGTCCCTTGTTGTATAATTTATTTTTTGGTTAGCCATAATTAAATATTTATAATCACAAATTCTCTACTACCGAAAGCTTTATTCTCATCAGTATAATCAATTTTTAGTTTTGCGGTGTATTCAGCAGTATTAGCACCTGGTATTCTATATATACTTGCTTGTCCTAATAATTCGTAATCTAATTGTCCAACAACATCACCGGATTCTGTATAAGGTTCAATTGTTATACTATTAATAAGTAGGTTTGGTATGTATTTGGCAACTTGTTCCTCAATATCTGATTTTATATTTTCAAATGTCTCACCATCTAAAGGTTCAAAAATAAATTCATAAATTCTTGTTCCAAAGTCAGGTAAATAATATCGACTTCCTTTTCTTGTTAAAATTAAATGAAGTAAATCGGTTCTAATTTCTTCATCAGATTCTTGAGTCAGTAACAAATAATCACCTACATTACTTTGTCTAAAAGGAAAACTTATTCCATATGTTCTACCATCTGCCATATTAAATAAATATAATGTTGTGAATTTTTGAATAAATAGATATAAAATAAAAAATCACTGATTTCTCAGTGATTCTTTTAAATTTGTGTTACCTTTTTCAAATGGTGGCCAATAACAACAATGTAAACATCCCGAACCGCAACATTTGCCTCTTCTTTTGTGGTATTCTTCTGTCATAACCATTTTACCGTCATTCCAATAAAAGTCGGTTGGTTGTAATTTTGCTCCAAATTCTCTAATATATTGTTGTTGTACCCAATCTTTCGATGCCCCTACATTCATTTTAATTATTCTTTCTAAGATTATAAAACGCTAACAAAACTTGATATGTTAGCGTTATATTATTTCCCCATGTTACTTTCATAACTTAAACTATTTCACAAGCACCACCCGCACAAGCGGCTTCACCTCTAAGGTCGGTGTTATCTTGTAACTCAATAACTTTTGTAAGATCAACATCTGTTAATGATTTAACTAATCTTTCAAAATCTTCTTTTGTACAATCTTCAAAAGGTGCTTGAGTGTATGTACCTCCGTTATATGGTAATACAGATAAACCATTATAGAAATCCCTATTGTTCCACATCCAATCACCTACTAATTCCCACTCATCTTCTTTAATTGAAACAGTAGCCGAAACATTGTGTGTATTTTGTCCGTTTCTGTGTCCAGGTTTAATCCATTCTTGTGAAACTTTTTTAACTCTTTCCAACATTTGAAATACTGATTCATGTCTTACAATAGAACCTTCAGGGGCTCTTTGTGGTATTGTAATAACCGCAGTATCGTGTGGTCTAAAGTATTCGTCCTCAATCAATTCAGGGTGATTGATTGCTAAGTAAGAATAAATTGATTCATTTTTTCCTACACGAATTCTTCTTAGGTAGTAATCATTATGCCATGCATGAATTCCTGATGATGTTCCCAAAACCAAAGATGAGGTACCTGATGGTTTAACTGTAGTTGTTCTTGCCGATTTATTAATGTTAATAAGTCCTGCAACTCTTTCGTTTTCTTCTTTAACCATTTTAGCGGCTCTCTTCATGTCATAACCTAATACAACACCTGAACCAATACCTGTCATACCAACACCGATAAGTGCGTCTTTTTCAGTGGTTCTTTTCCAAATATCTCTCAAGTAATGGAAGTCAGTATAACCTGCCTGTAATGTACCAATAAATGATGCTGCTTTAACTCTTTTATCAAAATCTTCTTGTGATTCAATATCTGAAGCATTTACCTCACATAAGTTACAGAATTGGAATGGTCGTAGTGCTATTTCACAACAAGGGTTTGTTCCCCAATCTTTATCATTAGATAGATAAATTCCTGGTTCTCCTGCTCCTGATAATTCAATACGTTTCCACAAATCCATAAAGAATTCTTTTGTGATTTTGTGACGAAGAAGTACTGCTGAGTTATTTGCTCTACCTCTTTGTGCGTTTTGTTCCCACCAATTTCCTGACTTACAAGAAATCATTTCTTCATCGTCAGCCGAAAATAATGAGATAAGTGCTGCTCGTCTGATACCACCTGCAAGTACTGCATCTGCAATATGACAAACAATGTCATGTGTTTCAATAGATGTTAATCTTTCACCATCTTTTTTGTTATCCAAAACTTTAGTAATGTGGTGGATACAATCTTTTAATGGTTGAGGTCCGGGAGCTTTACCTCCTGATGTTACAAGCATCGCACCTTTTTGTCTAATATCTGAAAAATCAAATACAGGTGTTGATGACTTATAACCTAAATATGATTCCATTAATACTTTAATGGCGTCTGCCCATC